>Ga0114966_10000773_pt1 | contig 30212 bp, 37 predicted proteins | sample M_130207_XF_Meta_FD_87029 | JGI IMG/M metagenome (GOLD analysis project Ga0114966, IMG submission 87029) | Freshwater microbial communities from Lake Montjoie, Canada to study carbon cycling - M_130207_XF_MetaG | ecosystem: Environmental > Aquatic > Freshwater > Lake | place: Lake Montjoie... | reverse complement strand
ATTTTCTTCTTATATGCCTTTGAAGATTTGATTTTTTTTTCATTTTCAACTTTCAGACGATTAAGAGTATCCTTTGTTTCTTTATCTAATTTATCAGGATTAATCACTTTTTTAAAATCTCTTATTTTAGATTTAGAAATTTCAATAATTTCTTCTCGTTTTTCCAATAAAATTTTATTAAAATTATACAATAATTCATCATCCGCCATCTATATTAACCTTTAAATAATAATAAATAATCAATTTTTAAATATAAAAAAATGAATTAGATATATAAATAATTATTTATATATATGGATTTTTCTAAATTAAAAAAAGTTGATTTATTCTTAAAATGCGAAGAACTATCTATAAAAAATTATAAATCTAAAAATAAAAAAGAGATAATTGAACTTATTATGGAAAAAAATAATAAAAATGATGATATTTTAGAAGAAATTATAATAAATAATAATATTACATATTATAATATTGATATATTAAATTACGAAACAACTATTAAATTTGATTTAATTTATTTAGATCCACCTTATGAAACTAATAGAATATTTAAATTAGATAGTTTAACAGATAAAACAGGTTTTAATGATATTTGGATAAATAAAGAATATGAAAAATGGATTAATGATGTTATTCTTCATTTAATTCCTATGATGTCCCAAATAGGGACGTTAGTAATTCAAATATCATCTGAAAATAGTTATATTATTGAAAGTATATTAGTTAAAAATTTTAAACGAATACAAAAAATTTATTGGAAAAGATGTCATGGAAAAAATTCAATTAAAAATAAACTTGGTGAAGTTATTGATATTATATTTGCTTGTTCTAATAATCCAAAATCTTTATTTAATATATTATATAATCATATTGAAGAGAATAGTGTTTGGGCATTTAAAAATAAAGATGAAAGAGGTGTTTATAATTTAGGTGCTTTGAAACATGATAGAACTCGTAATGGATATATATATAATATAGAAAAAGATGGTATTATTTATGAAAATAAATATGGATGGAAACAAAAAAAAGAAATAGTTGAAGATTTAATAAAAGAAAATAGGATACATTTCGTTCCAAATAAGAAAAATATGTATGTTAAAATTTATAAAGAAGAACATAAAGGTGTTCCTTTATCTAATTTATGGAATGATATTCATTCTATTACAAGAACCACATCAGATCCACGATTATATCCAACACAAAAACCACAAAAATTATTAGAAAGGATTATAAAAATATATTCAAATGAAGATAGTTATATATTAGATGGTGTATGCGGATCAGGAACAACGGGATATGTTGCTAATAAATTAGAAAGAAAATGTATTTTATGTGATATAAATAAAGATACTTTAGAAATTATTAAGAAAAGATTTGAGAATAATATTCCTTAAATTTAATAATTGCTCTATTTATATCCTTTTTTAAATTATTATTTAAACAATATGATTTATATATAGAAAATAATTCATCATCATTTAATTCTCCTCTTAATTTAATATCATCATAAATTAATTTTGATAATTTTATCTTTAATTCATTTAAATCACATGTATCTTCTAATATATATCTAAATCTTTCACTAATCATTTCTGGATTTATTTCATCTATATTTTTGAAATACGATAAATTATTTGATTTTGTAAGATTTTCTTTTGATGATATTAATTGATGATTTATTTTATTATTAGAACCTCCTAATGATAAAGGAAATATATGATCATCGTGTTGATCTTTTAATTTTTTATTTATTTTATAATTTCCATCTGGAAGATATATAAACCAACGATTTCCAATAGAAGAACCATATTCATAACAACATAATTTACACATATTATGAATTCCACATTCCATTCCAATTGATAAATTAAATAATTGAATAGATTTTTCTATTTTACATCTGGAACATATTTTACAATCTTTACCATATTTTTCTTTATATAACTCATATATTTCATCAGATGTTTTATTATTTTTTTCTAATTTTTCTTTTTCAATTCTAGCTTTTCTTCTTAATTTAGAACAATTTTTACAAAATCCTTGAAGACCATCGCCTTTATTAATAATAACTTCATTTTCAATAATTTTAACATCTCTTAATTCAAATTCTTTAATTGGAACTATTGGATCTCCTTCATGTCTAACTCCAGTAATACTCCCGTATTTATGACCGAAATTACAATTTTTATATTTACCAATTCTTTTTTCAATAAAATCATATATTATTATATGATCTTTAATAATATTCTTTCCTAAATTATCATTAACTTTTCTTTGATTTTTTAACATATTATTTTATTTAAATTTTAATTAAATCACTTTTTATTAAATATGATTAATATTTTTATTTTTAGGAGAGATTTTAGAACATTTGATAATACTTCTTTAAATTTGTTAAAAAAAACTTATCCAAATATGAAAATACTTCCTATTTTTATTTTTAATAAAAATCAAATTGAACCTTCTAAAAATCCCTATTATTCTCATAATGCTTTTGAATTTATGTGTGATAGTCTTCTTGAAATCCCTTCTCTTAATTGTTATTTAACTAATGATGATATTTCAATTCTTAAAGAACTTCAATCAAAATTTGAAATTAATGCTATTTCATTTAATCTCGATTTTACCCCTTATGCTATTAAAAGAGATAAAAAGATAATTGATTGGTGTAATTCTCAAAAAATTAAAGTTATTCACGAAGAAGATTATACTCTTCATAAAATAGGAACTATTGTTAAAGATGATGGAAAACCTTATCAAAAATTCACTCCATTTTATAAAAAAGGAATATTAATAAAACCTTCTCCAATTACTAATTTAAAATTTGATTTTATAAAAGATACTTCTGCTAAAATTAATCCAACTTCTTTAATTAAAAAAAGAAATCCTGAAATAAAAGTTATAGGAGGTCGTGAAAACGCCCTTAAAATTCTTAAAAAATTAAAAGAAGGTATTTTTGATAATTATGATACAGATAGAGAATATCCTTATTTAGATAAAACTACTAAATTAAGTGCCTATATTAAATTTGGTTGTTTATCAATTAGAGAAATTTATTATTCCCTTCCTACAAATCATGGAATAATTCGTGAATTATTTTGGAAAGATTTTTATGCTAATATTTCTTATTATTTCCCTTATATTTTTGGAAATAGTTTTTTGAAAAAATATAATAATATTAAATGGGATAATAATGAAGATTTTTTTAATAAATGGAAAGAAGGTAAAACAGGATTTCCATTAATTGATGCTTCAATGCGTCAATTAAATATAACAGGATGGATGCACAATAGATGTAGAATGCTTGTTTCTTGTTTTTTGGCAAAAAATTTATTTATAGATTGGAGAATAGGTGAAAGATATTTCGCATCAAGATTAGTAGATTATGATCCTTCATCAAATAATGGAGGATGGCAGTGGTCAGCATCAACAGGAACTGATAGTCAGCCTTATTTTCGTATATTTTCTCCAACACTTCAAATGAAAAAATATGATAAAGATTGTCGATTTATTAAAAAATGGGTTGATGAATTAAAAGATGTTGATAATAAAATAATTTTAAATTGGGAAACTAAACAATATTCGAGTATAAATTATCAAATACCTATTATTGATTTTAAAAAAACTTCACAAAAATTTAAATCATCGTTTTCCTTATAACTCTATTATATTTATCTTGAATATTCTTCTCATAATATTCTGCGGTCTTTATTTTATTTGTAAATAAATGATAAATCCATTCAAAAAATCCATAAATGCTATTTAAAAATGTTAATATACTTTCATTAAATATTGTATAAAATAAATAACCAACATATATAACAATTAAAATAAAAAATATTTTAACTGCTGTTTTGAATATATATATAAAATCTGGAATATTTGTTTCTTCTTCAACTGGTGTCATTATTTCATTTGTTTTTTCTATTAATGGTTTTTTATTTTCTTCTGTTTCTCTTCCACCACATTTAGTTTTTTCATCTTTTGATGAAAAATTTTTACAATCTATATCACAATATATTTTACAATTACTATTATTTTTACATTTTTCAATATCATTACATTCATTTCTACATTTAACACAAATATTATTTTCTAAAAATTCTCCCGAAATACATTTATTATTTTTAATTATTTCATTTTGTTCTTCTGTATAAAATATAAAATTACGAATATAATTATCTTTGAAATTAAAAATAGTTATAATATCTTTATATTGATCAATTTTTTTATCTATTTTTTCATTAATTTTATTTAATTCATCAAATTTATAATATTCTATATTAAATCCATTTATAATTTTATCTCTATTTGATTGTTCTTTAAAAAAATCATAATATAATGCTACATATTTAAATTCTTTTTCAATTTCTCCTTTTATTTTTGTAGTATAATTATCAATTGCTTTTTTTGTTCTATCAATTAAATTTTTACTAAAATCTGTTTTATTATCATAACAAATATTAATTGCCTTATATAAAATATTCGCTAATCTATGTCTTTTTTCTTTAGTTTTATCACTATTTGTATGATTTATATCTAAATCATTTAATACATCAAATATATTATATCTATTTTTATTATGTTTTGTTATATTTAATATTATATTACTTTTATCATCTTTATCATCAAAAAATGTTTCATTATTTTGAATATTATCAAGAAATTCTTTATAACGATATGCTATATATACTGTATGAATTAAAATAATATCATTTGATAATATTTCATTCTTATCCATTCCTAAAATAGTTATTAAATCATTTTCTTTAAAATTTTGATGTTTATATGTTAAATATCTATATTCTAATGAAAAATCAGGAATATCTAATATATTATCATTAACAATTGTATTTAAAACCTTCTTTATTTCATCAAAAACTTCATTTATAATATAATTATCACTTTTATCTAAATTTAAATTAGTATCTATATTTATATCATATTTATTTAATTTTTTATTTAATTTATATTTGTATAAATTATTAAATAACATAAATAAACTATCTTTATTATTTCCTATAAGATTTATTAATGCTATTGGTGAATAATCTAATTTATTTTCATATTTACCTTCATAAGCATATTCTTTTGGAATACATAAATTACTTCCTGTCGTATTAACATATGGAAGTTCTCCTGCTTTACAATTATTATAACATATTTTAACATCTTCTTTTGAAAATGAACCACTATCTTTTAAAATTCTATTTCCAAGATGATAATTAGGAATAACTATCCAATCAAACCATCTATCTTCACAATATTTATTATTTTGAATTTTTTCATATTTAAAATTACCTTCTTCATCTTCTAATTCCTTCATATTTAATTTAATAAATATTTCATCCTTCTCTTCAATTTTTTTTAATTCTGGTGGTAAATTAAATTCACTTGGTATCATACAATAACCATCTTTATAAGTAAATAAAGGATTTCCTGTTTCTAAAACACAATTTAAATAATATTCTCCTATATTATTTGTTTCTCCACATAAATTCTTTGTTCGTTCTTCTACACCATTATATTCAAAAATAAAATTATTAGTCGAAGGATCTCTAAAATTAATATTTAAATCAGTTAATGATGTTGTTAAATCTTCTTTAAAAAGTGAATTATTACTATTATTTAATGAATATTTACTATCATTATTTGTTTTTAATTTTAATTTATTTAAAGCATTTATACTACATCTTTCAATTGGTTTTGAATATAAATTATCATTACATTTATTTTCCATTTTTTCTTTCTATTTATTATAAATGAATATTTATATATCAATAGAAGAATATTTATAATTAATTCCATCATATAAAAACATTTTATTCAAAATTGTTTCTGCCCTTTTATCATTATCATTAATTATTTTTCCTTGAATTTTATTAAATTTAAATTCATTAATAATAGATGTTTCTTTAAATGGAAGTATATATGAAGGATCAATATTTCTTATAGGGTGTAAATCACCTTTATATTTAATATTTTTAATATTAAACTTCCATCTATTATTATCATCTTTTTCAACTGGAATAACAAATGTTTTATTATTTATTGGATATAATTCTTTTATTTTTATAGGCAATTTATCATAATCAATATTTGAGATTTGTTCAATAGATGACATAGGTATTTCAATTTCATGTGGTTTTAATGTTGTATATGTGTTATTTTTATCATCATTTTTCTTAACATGATATATTCCATCATTTCTTCCAGTATTTATTTTTTCTCTTTCAGTTCCAACTAATTCATATATATCATTTCCAACAATTGAATTTAATTTATTTTTAAAAAAATTAAATTGATATTTATATTTATCTGGAATTAAACTATAAAAAGAATTACTTATATTACCAAAAAAATCTGGTGTTGCTGTTTTAATTAAACAATCTGAATAATTCTTATCTGTTGAAACTAATTTATTCCCAATTTCAGTTACTCCTTTTTCGCCATATAAAAAATAATTTATACCAAAAAAAATTGCTATAATTAATAATATTAATACAATAGTTTTAATTATAACCCCTTGACCAACACCAGCAGCATTTTTAATACCTGTTCCTAAATTTTTTAATATATTCCACATTTTTTCAAAAAAAATTAAAACATATTTAACAATTTTTAAAACTAAATTAATTATAAAATTAATTATCTTTCCAATACATGTTATTAAAAATTGAATTTGATTTGATCTATGTTTTTTTAATTCAATTATATTCTTATCTTTTTCATTTTCTAATTTTATATCATGTTCATTTCTTTCCTTCTCCTCTCTTGCTAATATAACTTCTCTTTTTGCTTCATTTAAATTATCCTTATATTTTTTTATCAAATCTTCTTTTTTACCATCACGAATATTATAATCAATATCATCAGCAATATAAATACCCTTTTTATTAATATTCTTAAAAATTGGAATTTTTTCTAATAAACTTGTTCCGCCTCTTTTAGTTTTTTTATTCATATTTTTTCTATTTATTATAAATAAATGAAATTTAATCTTTTTTTTATAATTATTATTCTCATATATATCTGTTGTTATTTTATATTTCCAAAAGATATTTTAATTCTTCAATCAAATATTAAAGATTTCAATTTTACCTCTTTAATCTCACGACAACCTATAGTTCTCATAGATTATTTACAAGAACCAGAAAAATTAATCAATTTATGGTTTAATTATAATTTTATTTCTAATTTTAATCCTATTGATGATTGGATACATAACAAAAATAAATATCTTTTTATTAATGCTTCAAAAGATACTGAAATTATTATATTTAAATCAACTATTTTTCAATATATTCCTAATGAAAATGATAAAATAATAGCAATCAAATTACAAAAATCTCAATCCTTAATTCTCCCTTATCGTTGGAACTATTATTTAAATCCTAATCACGTTTCTACATGGGCAATTAATGATTTAATTACTTCTTTCCTTTTTTTTTAATCGTCTTTAATTCTCCCTTCAAATCATTTTCATAATCTTCTAATATTTCTTTCTTATAATTAATCCATTCCTTTAATAATATATTTAATTCATCCTCCCATATTTGAATAATCGATGTTCCTTCTAATACCTTAATCTCATTTTCTAATTTCATTACCTCTTTTTCTAAACTTTCTTTCTTATCTGCCGTTAATTGTGAAATAGGCAATTGTAATAAATAATTATAACTATTCTCATATCTTTCATAATCTCTTTCTTCCAATTTTTCTTCAATCTCTCTTAATTTCTTATTCATAATTAAGATATTACCTTCAATTACATCCAATATAAATCTAATTTTATTTGAAATTATTAAGAATTCATCTCTCATTATCTTTAATTGTTTTTCCTTTCTCGTATGATATTTATAAATACGAATTTTAAACCATTCAATCAATATCTCACCAATATTCTCATATTTCTTAATATTTCCCTTCTGTGTAAATAAATGAAGATTATTTAAACTTAAATTTTTACTTGAACTTAAATTAAATTCTCCAATAATCTTATCCTTATCTTCTCCTTCTACTACTTTAAGAATAAATTTAACATTCTTCGCCGTATAATGACTTTCAAATGATTTTAAATATTTATTATTCTTAATTATTAAATCTTCTAAAAATTCCTTATAATTCTCTGTCCATGTTCCTATCGGTAATTCACTAATCTCTATTGTAGTATCATCAATCCATTTATAAATTCCATTTGATATATATGAACCTTTCTCATTTTTAACTATTAATCCTTTAAAACCTAAATAGAATGGTTCAATTTCTCTAATATTATCATCTTCTATCAATTCAATTCCCTTATCAATATCATCAATTGTTAAAATATCCCCAATTATTAATTTAATTTTTTCAATATATTCAAGATAAATATTAATTATATCTGTTGGATTAAATTGAGGAATATTTGTTGAATATCCCGTTCCAATTCCAATCGCTCCATTTACTAAAATCATAGGAATAATTGGAAGATAATAATCAGGTTCAATTGTTAAACCATCTTCATCTAAATAATTAAGAATTTCATTATCTTCCTCTTTGAATATTAATTTTGTCAATTTTGAAATAACTGTATAAATATATCTCGATGATGAAGCATCATGACCTCCTTGAATTCTTGTCCCAAATTGTCCATTTGGTGATAATAAATTAATATTATTTGTTCCCACAAATATTTGGGCCATTCCAATAATTGCCTCTTGTAATGAATTCTCTCCATGATGATACGCAGTTACTTCACTTACATTTCCCGCTAATTGTGCGACTTTTATCTCATTAGAATATAATTTTCTCTTAAAACAAGCAAATAAAATTTTTCTCGTGCTTTCTTTAAGACCATCCATAATATTTGGAATTGATCTCTCCAAATTTCTATTACTGAAATGAATTAAATCCTTATTTATAAAGGTTTCATAACTAATAATCTCATCCTTATAATCTAAAACATCAGTCTTATCATATTTTGCTAACCATTCCTTTCTATCATCTGCTCGCTTTTTATTAAAAGCAAGATTTATAAATTCATTTGAATTTTCAGTATATTTATATGTAATCTTCTTCATATTCTTAAAATATTCTTTCGCTTCTTCATCCGTTGATGTTCCAAGTCCCTTATAATATTTAATCTTCCATCCATTCTTATTTAATAACTCTTCACTCCATTTTTCATAATCACTCATATTATAAAATGATAATATCTCCTTTGTTGTATTATTCGTCGCTTTAATAATAGGTGTTAATAATGATGTCATAAATCCATCAAATTTATATAATGAACTCCATAATGTTTCAAATACATTAAATAATAATCCTTTAATATGACTTCCATCATGGTCTTGGTCTGTCATAATCATAATTTTACCATATCTAAGTGAATTAATATTATCCGTATAATCTTTATTTTGTTCTAATCCTAATATTTTTTTAAGAGCAGTTATTTCAACATTATCACTAATCTTCGCATAACTAACATCCTTTACATTCATTATCTTTCCACGAAGTGGAAATACACCATAATAATCTCTACCAACTACACTTAAACCGGCAATAGCAGTAGTTTTTGCCGAATCTCCTTCTGTTAATATTAATGTACATTTAGAACTATCTTTCGTTCCTGCTTGATTAGCATCATCTAATTTAGATACAATTATTTTATTTATCTTCTTTCCATCAGTTTTAGTTAATTTTTTCTGTTCTGTTATTTCATTCGCACTTAACGCATTTTCAATAATACCAGATTTATATAATTTCTCATAAAATTTTTCACTTAATTCACATTTAGACCCAAATTTAGTTATTTGTGTTGTTAATGTCTCCTTCGATTGACTATCAAATGAAGGATTTTCTATTATTGATTTTACAAATATGAATAAATTATCTCGAATATATTGAGGTTTAATTGTCTTCTTCTTCTTTAATAATGTCATATCCACTAATTTTTTTGTAATAACATTTAATATATATTCTAAATGTTTTCCTCCTCTAATAGTATTAATTCCATTTACAAATGACATATGTTCAAATGATCCATTTGGATTAAATGCAACTACAACTTCCCATCTATCATTAGGTTTCTCATAAAATCTTGGTTGAATTGTTCGTGTATCTAAAAATAAATCCGCATATTTTTCAAAATCTTTCACTGGAATTTTATCATCATTTAAATATACATTTACTGAAACATCTGTTGATGCTGAAACATCATAAACACGTCTCTTAAATAAATCATAAATATCGTCTGTCATCTCTTTTAATCCAAATTTCTCATAATCAGGAAGAAATGAAATTTTTGTATATGGTTTCTTTAAACATGATTTTATTTCTGGTTCTTCCTTAATCGTTAAATTTTCTCTAAATGTCTGTTTATAAATCTTCTTTCTAATATGATCTATCGTCTCTATCGTAAATTCTTTAGAGAAAATATTTGCTAATTTAATACCAAGACCATTAACACCTCCAATAGTCCTAATCTCATCATCATTATAATTTGATGAAGTTAATAATTCACCAAATATCATCTCTGGAATATATATATCATATTCTCCATGTTTAACTACTTCAATTCCATTACCATCATTAAATACTTCTATAATTCCAGTTGCCTTATTTATAGAAACCTTGATATTTTTAACAATTATTGATTTTTCACTTTTATCTTCACGAGTTCTAACTGAATGATCAATCGCATTCACTAATGCTTCATCAAATATCTTAAATAATCCCGGAATATATGTAATTTGTTTCTTAATAATCTTATTCGTATTATCAACTATATAAGTTTCTATAGTATTCGGTTCAATTGTTCCAATATACATAGCAGGTCTGCTATATATATGAGACCTAAGTTCATGCTTTTTATATTTATTTTCAATTATACTTGTCATTTGCTTTATTTATTTCTTTTTGCTTTTAAATAAAATCATTTTTTTTTGTAATAAAATATTAATAAAAAGAAATAAAAATGATTTTATTTATTTAATTAAATATTTAAACATGTTCATTCAGTTTAGCAGTTATAATCATCCTATTAGTTCTGTAGAACTTAATGAAAATGAAGACATTCTTCTCTTCAAGACCACTTTATATACTTATAGGTTCGAAGCATTAGGAGATTGTTGTTCTGTCTCGCAATTCAAAAAATTTGAAGACATCGATTTCTCATCAGTTGTTGGAAAAATTATCAAGGGAGTTAAGGAAATTAATGGAGATGACTTTGAATATGATACTGATAGTGAAGATTGTACTACACCTCATCTATATCAAATGACATTCAAGGATAGCGATGAAACCTTTAAGTTTCTCATGGTGAATTACTCCAACGGATATTATGATGGTTGGATTAATTCTTCAGTAGTTTTCTAATTTTTTTTTCTTATAATTGAAGGATGTTGATTATTATTGGTCTTGCTGGTAGTGGAAAAACAAGTTATTTTCATAAAAAATTATCAAATAAATATGAATTATTTGATGATTTCATTTCTAACTTCTTTAATGGAGAAATAATAGAAAAAATAAATGAAGAGCTTTGTTTAATAGACCCTCGATTATGTGATTATAATTTATTTAAAAAAATTATGATAGAAATAGAAAAATTTATTAATAAATCTCAAATCAAATTAATTCTATTTGAAAATAATCCTGAAAAATGTTTGATTAATTCTCAAAAAAGAAATAAAAAGAATGTTTCAAAAATGATTGAGATATATTCAAAGAAATATGATTTGAATAATTATTTAGATTATAATCACGAAATTATAAAAGTCTATGAATAAATTCATAAATATCTTGTCCTATTTCTTCCATAGATTTATCATCAATATCTATAACTATCTTTTTATCTTTTAATTCTTCATATGCTCTTTCGTGATATTCATGAATATCCTTCAAATATTCTAATGTTATATCCATTTCATTATCACGACCTCTTTTATAAATTTTTTCTAAACATTTTTCTGGAGAAGAACGAAAATAAATAAAATAATTTGATTTCCATATAATATCAGTTTTATCATATAATTCATTTATAATCGTATTCTCATTTTTATTTATTAAATTAATATCATACATATATTTATTAAAAGTATTTCTTATGAAATATGGACTTCTTTCCATTATTACTATTGAACTTTTATTCTTTTCTTGTATCCATGAACGGTCTAACCATATCCTAATTAAAAATTTGAAATAATCTTTTTTATCTATATATATATTATCTAAATATGGTTTCCATTTATCAATAGGTTCTAAATCAACATTAATATTATAATTAGTATGAAGATAATTAAGAATTGATGTCTTACCAGCACCAATATTTCCATCAATTGTTATTATAGGCATTATATAACTATCTATTCATTTATTTAAATATCTTAAACATCTTATTTTTTTCAATTATAGATTTAATCATAGGAGGTTTAATATCTTCCTTAATTTTATTTAATTTCATTATTAAACATTTAATATAAGTTTCTATCATTAAAACTAATTCATCTATTATTATTTTACCTGCTTTTAATTTATAATGAATTAAGAAATTCTTAATAACTTTAATAAATGGACTAACACTACCACCTCCTATCTGTGGTCTCATAATACCACTTTGAAAATTAATAGTAAGTAAATCATTTTGATTATTAGTTGGTAAATAACGTCCGCTATTAGTTCCATAAAATTCCTGAGGCATAACAATAGAATTACCTCCTTTTATAGTGGTTTTACATACTTTATTTAAATAAGTATGAAGAATTTGAATATTTTCTTTTGTTATCGTTTTAGAATTATTTATAAACGCAATAATAGATGATATAGAAATTATGTTAAATACTATATTTTGAATACAATCACTTAAACATTTAATACTTGCTTTTGTTTTAATTTTTAAATCATAATCCTTTATTATTTTTTCAACATAAATCGTCAAATTAGAATTATTCATATCTTTTCTATAAAATAAGAAAGAAAAAAGAAATGGATACAAGTTATATCCTTAATGGAAGAATTAATTTATTTGATGAAAATGCTAAATCTTCTAAAATATTAAATAATAATCCACAATTTTATAATGAAAAAAATATTTCAACTATTAATAGAAATATTACTGGTAATTGTGTTTCTGAAATTTATTTTTCCCAAGAAAATATGGATATAATTCAACATGGTATTTTTAATAGTGTTTATAATTTAACTGAAGGACAATTTAAAATAGGAAAACAAAGCGAACAAGAACTTAAAATTATTATGAGATCTATCTATTTCCAAAATTCTAAAAATCTTAATTTTAATTTAAAGGAACAAGTTCGTGAATTAAATACTATTGTAATTCGCTGGTCTGTTGATGAAATTATTAAAAATATTAAACAATATATAGAATATAAGAAAAGTGTTTCAACACTACCATTACCATTAGAACATTCGCAATTACCATCTCAAAAAGGAACAAAAATACTTGAAATAAAATCATTTATATAAATAGAACTTAATAATGGGGAATGCTAAATCTACGAGTTGTTCTAATAGTACTTCTATTACAGAACAAGATTTAAAATTAACGGATTATGATATGACTATTTATGAATATCGAAAAGAAAGAATATTCAAAGGAACTATTGCAATTTGTATTTTATATGCTTTTATAGCATTATCAATTCTTCTATCAAGTTATTTATTTCCAACTATAAAATTTGTAATATTTGAAAAATTTCTTCCTTTTACTATTGTATTTATTGTTGGGACAATCCTTTTAATTATTTATCTATTTTATAATGTTATTTATTTTAAACCTATTAAAATAAATAAAAATTATGATTATGGAAATATTAGTTGTCCTGATTATTGGAAACTTGAATATGATCCAGAATTATCTAAATATTTTGATAGTAATACTATAAATACTAATATATTTAATTATAGATGTGTATTAGATTCTAATATATTAAGTAAAACAGATTTATATTTTAATCAAAAAAATAAATATATTGCTGATGGATCTACAGATGCAAATGCTTCAGCAGCAATTGGAATTACTGAAACAGCTACTACTAATACATTAGATAAAGTTTATAATTATGAAAGTCAAAATAAAGATATTATTGATTCTGATAATAATAGATATTATTATGCTAATATTAAAAATTCAAGTAATTTAAAAATAATTGATAAAATTGCTGGAACATATGATAGTAATATTTATAAAAATCTTGTGGAAAGTTCTTTATTAATGAATAATTACTTTTTTAATTCTAATATTAGTAAAACGAGTGATTATAATATCTATCAACATATAAAAAATGGAGATGCAGAAAATAATTTTGATGTAAATATTGTTAATACAGAGTTTAGTTCTAAAAAAGATGATTTAAAAATAAATCATGTTAAATTTAATAATTATGATAGTGATATTGATGATACAACAGGTAAATCTATTATAATTAAAAAAAATATAACAGATGGAACATTATCATATTTAGATAGTGTAGATTATAGTTCATCTGTTCCTACATCACAAGGTGGTGTTAATAAAACAGATTTAATTAATTTTCCATTAGTTTGTAATAGAGTTTATCCATTATTATTAGCAGCAAAAGATAAGGAATTAAGTAAAAATAGTAGTGGAAGATATGATGAAAATGTTTTAAGATGTGCCTATTCAAAAATGTGTGGAATTCCTTGGAGTGATATGAATTGTGATAAATATGATATATAATTTTTATTTAAGGATTTTCATTTAATTTAAATTAATATGAGTAAATTATTAAGAGGCGAATTGTTAGTTTTTACAGAAAGAGGTCTAGTTCGTTTAGATAATATTACAAAGGATGATAAAATATTAACAATAGATAATGAATATGAAGAAATTGAAGAAATTTCAAAAGTTTTTAAGAAAAAATATAAATTAAATAAAATTGATAATTATTATTTAAATGATAATATTGAAATTAAAGCAATTAAGAATATTCCATTTGATTATGATTCGAAAGATATTCAAAATATAATGGAAGATAATAAAAATAAATATCTTCAAAAATCTTCAATTGGAGATTTAAGTGAATTTGATTTTATAGGTTTTCCATTAAATGTTAATTCAAATAATTCTTCAAAAAATAATGATTATTATAGATATCAAGGATTAATATTAACATCTCATTTAAAATTTAATAATGATTATGATAAATCATCAATTGATTTTCTTGAAAATTATGTAATTTCAAATGAAATTCCTTATGAAATTAAAAAAGATACATTTTCAACAATATTTGAAATTATTAATGAAAGAAAAATAAGATTTGAAGATATTTTTAAAATGAATATTGATGAATTAAATGAATTTATAAAAGGAATTATTGAGAATTCAAATGAATTCTTTGTAATTGATAATGAAATTTTTAAAATCATTAAATTCACATGTCTATTTTTAGGAATTAATATGACATCTTATTTTAAAGATGGTAGAATTAATATAAAAATCCTAAAAGAAGATAAAAATAAATTCATTTATGATAATTTTATATGGAATAAAATAAAATATATTAAAAAAGTAGATTTCACAGGAAATCTTTATTCACTTTCTTTAAAATCTAAAAAAAATTATTTAACTGAATTTGGTCTTATTTCATAACAGCTTTAATTGTTGGATGATATTTATAATTACTTAATTCAAAATCTTCATATGTTAATTCCTCTATCCATTTTATTTTTTCATCAATTGACAAATTCTTATCAATATGTTTCTTTATTTCAACCACAGGACTTTCATAAATATCTCTTAATAATTGTTCATTAACTCCTTCAAAATGTTCATAATAAATATGACAATCACAAATAGATATACAAATTTCATTTACTTTCATTCCCATCGTTTTTGCTATAATCATCGCTAATAATGTTGTAGAAGCAATATTAAAAGGAACTCCTAGAAATAAATCAGCAGATCTCATATACATCATACAATTTAGATTTTCATTATCAATTTTATAAAAATTATATAGAAGATGACATGGAGGAAGTGCTTGTTCTTTTAAATCACATGGGTTCCATGCTGAAAAAATTGCTCTTCTACTATTATTAAGAGATAATTCTTCTATAATATATCTAATTTGGTCAAAATATCCATTAAAAGAACGCCATTCATAACCATAAACCTTACCTAATTCACCTTCTTTATTATTAAATAAACCAATAGAATTTAAATATTCTCTTGTTGAATTTCCTTTCCAAATATTAATACCTTTATCTTCTAATTCTTTTGAATTTGTAGAACCTCTTAAAAACCATAAAAGTTCTTCAACAATTCCACGAAAAAATACTTTTTTTGTTGTTAATAATGGAAAAGTTTCACCATTATTTACTTTAAATTTTAATAAAGAACCGAATAAAGAATATGTAAATCCATTTCTATTTTCTTTTCTAATACCATTTTTATATACATCTTCTAATAATTCTAAATATCCTTTTTCATTCATTTTAAATTAAATTTATAATAAATTCTTTAAACCTTTGAAGAAAAAATAAAAAAAATGATTTTGATTTTAAATAAATTATTTATATAATTAAAATGCATCGCAACATCAAATCTGGAATTTATTCTAATAATTCTACAAGATATAATAGAATTTCTAACAAGAAAACTAAAAATATCACATATATTCAAGATGAAGATATAAAGATGAAAATTAATTGTAATAGTTTATATGACTTTTCTGTTTCACAAGAAACAAAGAAAATGTTAAATCATAAAAACAAATATTACAAAATTAATAACGAAGAAGATATCTTCGATTATTAATTTTTGTTTTTTTAATTTTAAAAAATGATTAATTAGTTTAATAAATAATTTTATTAAAAATGGAGAATAATGGAACAGGTGCTGGTGGAAAAAATACAAATATATATGGTAAAAAATTTGAAGAAAAAACAAATAATGAAAATAATTTAATTGATGATGGATATACTATAAATCATTATTGTAAATTAAAAAATAAATATAATTATTATTTATTTAAAAATTATGAAAATAAGACAATATATTTTACATTACAAAATGGATTAAAAAAATTTATTAAATATAAATATAATATAGATATATTTAGATGTCCAGATGAAGCATATATTATAGAAATGAATAATGGAAAAAAAATAATAAAAATATTAGAAAAAAAAGAACAACGTGTTGAAGGTTCAGTTGAAACTAAATTATGGAGTTCGCCTTCATTAAAAAGAGAATATGAATTAATTTTAGGTGAAGAATTTAAAATAGAATATTCATTGTGTTTAAGCAATTTTTTAACAAAAAAATTTAAATCATTTGAAATTTAATTTCAAATTTTAAAAAAAATTTTAGATGAACATAATATAGAAGTTTTATATGGAGATGATGATGATTATTTCATTAAATTAAATGAATGGATTAATAATTAGTTATAATAACTTCATTTATTTTTGATTGTGGATTTTTTGAATTTATTTTTCTTTTACATATAATTATTTCTATATTAAATTCGTTTAAATTATCATGAATATATTTAACATCTGAATTATTCATTAAAAATTTAAATTTATTATTTTTAATAATTTCTATTAAATCATTATGATTTTTTAAATTAAAACCATCTTTATTATAACTAACAAATGAATTATCTTTTTCAGGATAATATGGAGGGTCTAAATAAATGAAATCATCTATTTCAAATTTTGTTAATAAAGATTTATTATAATCTTGATGAATAAATATAACATTTTTAACTAAATTATGAATTTCTTCTAAATGATTTTTATTTATAATTTCAGGATTTTTATAATTTCCATATGGAACATTAAACCCATTTTTACTTTCTCTATACATACCTCTAAAACAAGTTTTATTCAAAAATAAGAATAAAGATGATGCTTGAATAGATTTCTTATCTTCCAATGAATTATATATATCTCTTAAATAATAATAATAACTTTCTTTATCTTCTTCTTTCTTAAATATTTCAATTATTTTTATTATTTCATCATATAATTCTTTATGATTATCTTGAATATTTTTATAGAAATAAATTAATGGTTCATTTATATCATATGCGAATATATTACCTTTAATATTTATTAATCCCTCATTTTTATAATATAAAAGACCAATAAGAACACTAGCACCTCCTATAAAAATTTCATGATAATTATTAATTTCTTTTGGAAATTTATCTAATATTTCTTTTATAATTTGTGTTTTACCGCCTATCCATTTAAGAAGAGGTTTATTCATTTTTATTAAATATATTTAATAATTTTAATCATTTTTTAAATAACAAAAAACTTTTATAAATTTATTTGTTCAATTGGTTGATATTTCTTAAATTTATCATTAAATCTACATTTGAATTTTATTGTATATGTTAAATTCTTATCTTTGAATAATTCACGCAATCTAATACTTTCTTTTAATGTAGGAATTAAAGCAATTCCTATCTTATTTGATGTTAATATATTGAAATTATCATAAAGATTATAAATATCAGCATCATCTGTTTTTGATATCCATAATTCCTTAAATTCTTCCATTTCATTCATTTTTAATACAGGAATATTTGATGTTATAATGAAATTTGATGTTATTTGAATTTCCGAATTTTGATTTAATGATTTAAATTCTGTAATATCTTTAACCTTTTTCTTAACATCTACTATCATTTTTTCATCAAAATTATATAATTTAGGTTTATGTTTTAAATAATATGAATAGAAATATAATCCTCTACATGTATAATTAAGAGTTTTTGATTTTTCCATCAATTCATTCACAGAATTTTTAGATAAATAATAATAATTCTTTATTTGATATGAACAAATATCACATACATTATCAGGTGTATATTTATCATTTAATAAATTATAAATGATTTTTAAACGTTCTAATATATTCAAATTATCTAATTTTTTACCTTCATAAGCAATCATATCATTAATTATAAATATCCATTTATTTTCTTTCGTCTTTACCATTTCACCTTCCAAAAGGGTATTTAAAAATAAAGATGGAGCAAATAACCCCCTTGTTAATATTATTCGAGGTTTTTCATATCCAGTATGAATTTTCATATCTATAAAATAAATAATCTCAACATCATTATATTTTGTTAAATATATATAATATCTATTCCCATTTGTTCTTAATGAAATCATATGTGGAACCTTATTTAAATGATGTATATTCGTATCATCTAATTTAAAATAATGTTTTTGAATAATTCTTATACCATATAAATTAAATATCTCATTTAATATTTGGTCTTTTGTATTATTACATTTAATATTCCAAGCAACTCTATCCCCAAATGAAATAATACCAGTTTGCATTTTTTAATTTAAATAATTAACTATATAAATATTTTAAATCATTTTTTTATGAAAATATTATCATTATTATGTACAACCAATAATGATACTACACCAATACCTAATAAAAATAAATTTATACTTGGTATTTCTTCTTTATGGGTTTTAACAATGATACGCCATTCATTATTAATATTTTTTTAATTTCAATAGTTTCATCTATTTTTTTGGTATAAATATGAATTAAATTCTATTTATCATAAATTAGATAAATTATTTGCTTGGTCAATTTTTCTACTAAATTTAAAATATGCCTTAAATAATTTACATTTTTTATCATTAATAATACTCTTTTATTATTTAAGCGATTATTTCACGATTAAAAAAAATTTAAATATCAATTAATTTCTCATCTTTTATTTCGTTATTTCTTTTTCATTTGGATTTATCTTACAATTGCTAATAATTATAATAATTTATATTTAATTACTATCGGATATTTCTCTCATAATTATTATCTTTCAAAAAACATTATTAAATTTGATTTATACAATTATATTTATTATTTAAAAAATGATTTATATTAATAATTATATAAATATATGAGTTCATTTTATGCCGTCGCAAAAGGTCATAAAACAGGTGTTTTCACATGTTGGAATGAATGTAAAACACATATAGAAGGATTTGAAAATCCTATTTATAAGAAATTTGATAATATTGAAGATGCTACTGAATTTATTGATGATTTAATTAATAATATGTATATTTATACCGATGGAGCATGTATTAATAATGGTTCAAAAGATGCTAAAGCTGGAATTGGTATTTTCTTCTCCAAAGATAATCCTAATAATGTTTCAAGAGAACTTCATGGAGAAAAATTAACAAATAATATTGCTGAATTAACAGCAATTATTGAAGCAATAAATATAATAAAATCTTGTAAAGTTCCTAATAAAATTATTGTAACTGATTCCGAATATGCTATTAAATGTGCTACAACTTATGGAAGTAAATTAGAAAAAAAAGAATGGATTATTAAAAAAGAAGGTAAAATAATTCCTAATCTTGATTTAGTTAAAGAATTATATTTATTATCTATTAAATATGATATTAAATATCAACATATTCTCGCACATACTGGTAATAAAGATAAACATTCAATAGGAAATTATTATGCCGATTTATTAGCAAATCAATCAATTAATCTTCACCAAAAAACTAAAACTTCCAATCCTCGTATTTATTTGAAAGTTAAATATGCTGATAAAGATGAAGCAAAAACTAAAGGAGCACGATGGGATGCTGATAAAAAATCTTGGTATATTTATGAAGATAATAAAAATAAATCATTCTTATTATCTAAATTTTCTTAATAATCCTTCTCATATCCACAATACCATCGCATTTCTTCTTCTTCTTCTAATGCTATATCCATTTCTTTATCATATTCATCTATATTTATTTTTCCATAAAACCAACGAAGAAATTCCTCAGTTTCATATTCCTCATATTCCATATATTCATCATCATAATTATTTTCTTCATTCATTTTATTTTTTGTATTATTTTTTATAATCATTTTTTTTATTAATTATTTATAAATGTATTATTCATATTCTAATGATATCAGTAATGATACAGATAGAATAATTATTATTGGTGATGTCCATGGTGATATTAAGAGATTTAAGGAAATTCTTATTAAAAGTGAAATTATTAATACTAATCTTGAATGGATTGCTGAACCTTCTAATACTATTATAATTCAATTAGGAGACCAAATCGATAGTTTAAATAGAATGTCTAATGAAAATTGGGAAGTTTTAAGCGATTTTGAAATGATTTATTTCACTGAACATTTAAATGATATCGCAAGAATTAAAGGTGGTTCTGTAATATCTCTCATAGGTAATCACGAATTAATGAATATTATTGGTGATTTCTCTTATGTATCTCCTAAAAATAGAAATGAATTGAGAATAGATTTATTTAAAGCTAAATCTGGTTCTATTGGATTAATTTTGGCGAAAAGACCATTAATTCTTAAAATAAAAGATTTATTATTCTGTCATGCTAAACTTAATTTAGCACATTTAGAATTATTAAAAAAAAGAAATAAAGATATTTTTTATATTAATTTTATTTGGAAAAATTATATGGAAAATGGTAAAGTAGCATTAGAAGATAAAGCTATATTTGATGAAATTATTTTAGGTCATAATGGAATATTATGGAATAGAAATGAAAATAATAAAACTCAAACGGAACAATTATTTAAAGAATTAGGTGTTAAATTTATGTTTTTAGGTCATACCGCATTAGAACGAATATCAATAGTAGATAATCAAATTTTTTATTGTGATACAGGATTATCAAGAGCATTTGGAACAAAGAAATATCAATATATAGATATTAATAATAAACATATAAATATAAAAACAATTGAATAAAAATTTATTGATTTTTAATTACAATTTTTCCTTTTTCAATAGAAGCTATATAATCATAACATTTCTCCTTATTTCCTATCATTCTTTTTAATGAGAATTTAACGGATTTCTTATTTCCTATTAAAACTTTTTTCGCAATTTTCTTCGCACATTCTCTCGCTGATATTCCTGAAACTTTCTTAAAAGTATGTTTAAAATTTGCTTTACATATATGATATTCAATATTATTTGATTTTTTTCCTCCTCTATATCCTTCTATTATTGTTCTTGGAGCACATGTAATTTGTCCATCTGTAATAAGTCTTTTAAACATTAAATATGCATCTATAAAAGATGAATTTGCTGCCGCTGGTGCTGCCGCTGGTGCTGCCGCTGCCGCTGGTGCTGCCGCTGCCGCTGGTGCTGCCGCTGCCGCTGGTGCTGCTGATATATCATAAAATACATTAAATAATATATTTATAATTTTATATAATTTTATTTTTTTATTCATAGGTATGCTAAAATCTTCAATTAAATTATGAATTTTTTTAATTGTTTTTTCATTATCTATAATAAATTGATTTTTTGTAATATTATTTAAATTTGGATTTTGATGTTTTAATGGATTATCAAAATTATTTTCTATTTCGCTATTCACCAAAATTGTAGTATCTAAATTTTTTAATTTCATTCTACACAAAATATCAAATAATATTAAATCACAATATGATTTATTAGATGTTGAAGCTACTACTACGCCAGTTCCAAGAACAAAATTTTTTAATTCATCGCTAAAAGATTTATAAATAACACTAGTTATATTAGCATCTTTCATTATTCTTGGATAATTTTTTAATATTGTTGAAATATTCATATAAATTTCATCATATTTATTTTTATTAATAAATTCTTCATGATATAATTCAATATCATCATCATTTTTATTTGTACCAGTATTTATATGAGTTATTAATAAATTTAATAAAGCTATTGAATTAACTATTGTCGCCATTTTTAATTATTTCTATATATACATATGATATTTTTTATAGACATTTAAAATGAATATTAGCATAAGGTAATTGTTTTAATTGTTCTCGTGGTTTTGGATTAAATCCAATTTGATTATTATCAATATTTTTAATATCAGTTTCTTCAAATTGATTTATATAATCTCCTTCTTTAAGATTATTTTCATACATTAATTCATTTTCATATCCAATAATATCTAATTTTAAATTTTCTTCATCTCCATATTTAATATATGAATTATTATTAAAAACCTTTTCTTGTTTTTTAACTTCTTTAATAACAATTTCCTTTTTATTATTATTGCTTATGATGATGAGAAATAAAATCAATAATAATAAAAATAATAAGAAAAAAATAATCATATCTATTATTTATAAATAATTTAATCATCATTTATAAATAAATCCTTAAAATCTGTTTTAATAGTTTTATCTTCTTCTTCATACGCATCATTTACAAATAAATTATCAATAAAATTTTTAATAATATATCCATTACTTTTATAATATTTAAGTCTTCTAAAACCTTTTGATTTAACTACCGATAATTCATCAAAAATATCAATACATAAAGGAGTATATTTTCTATTTTCCTTCTTCTCTCTTAAAATTCTTCCTACGGATTGTTGAATATCTCCAATAGGACTTGCTAAAATTAATGTATTTAATGTAGGGATATTAAGACCTTCACTACTCATTTGATAAGTAGCGAGAATAATCTGTTTTGTTGCTGATATATCTAAATCACACATTTTCATTCCTCCTACATAATAACCATAATCTAACATATCATTATCTTTCAATAATTCTTCGATATCTTTCAATTGATTTTTTCTTTCGGATAAAATCAATATTTTTCTATCTTTTTCAATTTCTAAAACTCCTTTTAGAATTTCAATAATTAAGAATGTTCTTGGTTTATAATTACAGATATTATTAATAGATGCTATAATATTAGGTTGTCCATTATAGAATGTTTTAATAGCGGAATATTCATTAGAAGAAGCGAAATATTTATGAATTTGAACTTTCATTTCACTTGAATTCTTATCAATTTTAAAATTAAAAACAGATTTTCCCAAAAACCATTCAAAAACTTTTCTTAATCCATCTTTTCTATTTAAAGTGGCGGATAATCCTAATGAAATACGAATATTCATTTTTCTAAATGCTCTTGAAAAAACTTCACTCGCAATATGATGACATTCATCGACAATTACTAAACCAAAATCTTTAAATAAAGATGGTTCATAATCTCTTAAAGCGAGAGATTGTAGAGTTGCTATAACAATATCTTTACCATCTACATCAATTTTATTTTGTTTAATTTTTCCAATTTTACAAGATGGGACGAATTCTTTAACACTTGAAATAAATTGTTCATTTAAGAAATCTTTATGGGAGATAAATAAAGTTTTTTTCTTAAAATAACAAGCGACATAAATCGCCATAATAGTTTTACCGAAACCACAAGGAACACTAATAATTCCTCCAAGTTTTTCAGGATTTTCAGCTGATTTTATGAAATTTTCAATAGGAACTTGTTGAATATCTCTTAAACTTCCTTTAAAAATTAAATTAGGACAATCTAAACCGGATGAGAGATTATCATATAGAGGTTTTCCGAATTTTTCTAATCCATAACATTTAGGAAGATAAATCTTATTATCACTTTCAAGATATAATGGATATTCTTTATTACCATCTTTTGAATTTATAGGAGACATAATAATAGGAGAAACCTTCAAATCTTTTTTAAGATTATTTATGATAACATTATTAGTATCAGTTTTAAGAATAGCATATCCTCTTTGTGATAAATAAGTTTCCATATATCCAATAAATATAATAAAGTTTAATTTTATATATATTTATTAAGATGAAGGAAGAGATATTTATAGTATTGCGTTTAATGTTATTATTGTTATTAATAACAATTATTATATATGATGTAGAAATTCCATTAATACTTAATACGAAAACAAATCAAATGATAATTGCTATATTTGTAATATTAACAATAATATTAGTTGATGAAATTATTGGATTTTTAATAGGAATAATATTTTTAGTAATTTATTTTAAACATTATCAAAAAATTTTTAATAATAATAATACTCAAACTGATATTAAAAAACCTCTTTTAAATGAATATAAGGATAGTTTTGTTGGTGATGTAAAACCTGAAACAAATTCTCGTATTCCTGTAATAGAGAATGATTATGTAAAATTCAATGAAGTTGATGGATGTGTTGAGATGCCTTATATATCAAATGAATTATTAGAGAAGGCACAGACGAATATATATGATTATAATAATTATTATAATGAGATAAAGATTGCTCCTGATGCTTATGGTATTCAAGGTTTAAATTCTGATATGGTTCATTATTCAGGATTTGATAAAAATGAAATAATACATAATTATAATTAGATTAGTTTTTTAATCATAAGAGTATAAATGAAAATAAAAACTAAAAATAATTTGAAATAGAAATCATAGGAATTAAGAATAGAAGATAATTGAGAAGGTAATTTTTCTATAATAGAATTATAAATAATTGGAGAGAAAAATAATGCTACTACTATAATAATTATAGCGGATTTTCTTAAAAAATCTTCATTATATAATGAATTTTGAGGAGGAGGTGGTGGTCTTCTTTGACAATTAATGGGATTATTAATAATATAATCATTATTATTAATAGGACATTGTTGAGGTTGTTGAGGATAATGAGATTGTTGTTGATTATTAACTTCTTGATTAAATTCATTTAAGATATCTTTAACTAATGGATCATCACTATCATCATTAGTAGGTGTTGAAGAAGTTTTTAGAGGAATATTATCGAGAGAAGTCATCATATTCATTTTTTATAAATAAGATTTGATTTTTAAATGTTAAAAATATACGAATTTGCCGTTAAGTAAATAATTTGGAAAGAAAAGTAGGTTCAATAATTTTATTATCAGCAATTACACCATTTTTATTATATTCAATTGGAGAACCATCACAAACAACAGATTTATATTTATATTTATAACAAGTATCACCTAATTTAAATATATGTCCTTCTATTTCACTATTATTAGGTGAAATATAAATAATACAGTTTTCTTTACAAACTCTTCGAAACATAAAAGCTAATAGAATTCCAAATAAAGAACTTATAAAAATTTGACCTAATTCTGTATATAATAATCTATGTGCTATTTTTTTAAAATCCATTATCTATTTATAGATAATTTAAATAATAGGTTGTTCTATTGCTTTATCATTACATTCTATTTCATTAACTTCATATTTATAACATAAATCATTTTCATTTTTATAAATATTTTTGGTAGCATTAAAGGGATTAGGATATTTTATAATAACTTTTTGTTTAGGTGCTGATAGATATACATATGAAATACCTATCAAAAAAGCAATAAAAAACGCGATAAAATTAAATTTAAAAACTTTTGTAATCATTTATTTAATAATAATAGATAATTAAAAAAATGGTATTAGAGGAAATTATAAATTTTTTTAATGGATTAGGAGAATTTTTTATGGTATTGGTTGAAATATTAAATATAATTTTTGAAATTTTAAAACCTTTTTTTGTAGGTTTTAAAAATTTATTATTGTTTTTTATATCAAATGTTTCAAAAATTTTTAAATTTATATCATCATTTATATTTTTATTTATAAAAAGTATTCTAAGTTTATTTAAATATTTTGTTAATTTATTAAAAGCATTGAGTGAATATTTAAAATTTATTCCACAAATATTAAAAAAAATTGCTGAATTAATAAAATTAATTATTGAATATTTATTATATACATATGGATTTATAATGAGTTTTTTTGGTTGGTTTTTTGGATTTGCTGAAAATGGTAATGAAGATGAATTCTTTTAATTCTTAAATTTTTTATTTCTAATAATCATATAAGTATATATATCTTCTACATCTAATAAATCTGGTTTTTTAAGATTTTTTAATTTTTCTAAATCATTTTCTTTATTTGATTTTATCCAATTTTCTTTTAATTGTGTGAATGTTTGATTATAATTCAAATATTTTTCATCATTAACTTCTCTCTTTTTTTCAAAACGATTATTATAATAATTTATTTTTTCAAAAATATCTTCTTGTTCTTTTGATTTTACTTCTTTATATTTATTTATTTTTGTTAAAAATCGTCGTTTAGCATCTGTTATATTCTTATCATTTATAGTAGAAGTTAATAATAATCCAAAATTCATTTTTCTTTATTATTAGTATCTATATTTATTTTACTATCATAAATATTTGGTTGTGTTTTTTCAAATAATCCTTTATAAAAATCATCTAATTTTTCTTGTGGAGACATTTGTTCATCATATTCACTTCTTGGAATATATTTAATAATTACTTTTGGTTCTTCCATTTTTTTATATTTATTACTATAATATCCTTTAATAACCAAAACCATTCCTATAAATAATAGAAGTATTGCTAATGCTTTCATTTATTTATTAATATATAAATAAAAATTTATTCTTTATTCAATAAAGCAATTATTTCATTTCCTTCTATTGCTAAAAATAATCTTATAATTTCATTATATGTTTTTTTTGATATTTTTTCCATTAAATATAATTTAGCATTTGTAAATTTATAATCTAATTCTCCTATCATATAATAGGTAATTTCGATACTATTTATAGGTTTTAATAAAAATTTTTTTGTATAAATTTCATTTAATACAAAGCATTTATCTATTTCATCATCATTTTTTCCATAAGCTTTATATTTCAATATTAAACAAGTTTTAAATGACATAAAATTAAATTGCTTACAACAAAATCCCATCAATAATTAAAATTTTATTTAATTATTATAAAAAAAACATCATTTTTTATTTTATGAAACATTTCAAAAAAGATAGTCATTTACTACTATTTTCATTAACAACTTCCTTAACTTCGTCTTTAACCTCTTCCTTAACTTCTTCTTTAACTTCTTCCTTAACTTCTTCCTTAACTTCTTCCTTAACTTCTTCTTTAACCTCATTTTCTAATTTACGAGCAGACCAAGCATCTACTTCTTGAAGATTTGATGCTAAATCATTATTTTTTTTTGATGAATTAATAATATCAGTTCGTCTTTTATCAAAAATTTCATCTCGACTATCCATATTTTTCTTATATTCTTTCATAAGTGTATTAAGTTGAGTTTCACTATATTCCTGATTTTCTAAATCACTTGGATTTGGAGAATATGGACACCAACAACCCATTTGACCAATATAAATATCAAATTTATTATCAATCTTTTTAAGAAATTCACATCTATTCTTTGCTTCTTCAATAGTATCAAAAACACCTCTAACTTTAATACCTCGAATACTTGTAGAGAAATTATTTTCACGATGGAAATCAGATTCGATTTCAGTAGATTTAGTTGATTTAAAGAATTTATATTGTTCATTCATTTCATCGGTATTAAAAATATATGAATGATTATCTCGAATACCATTTAACATATCTTTATCATCAGGATATTTATTTACGAGATTAGCAAAAAGAATACTCATATCTTTTGTAAAATTATCCATAAATCTTGAAAAATAATATGATTCCTTATTTTTAAGGATTTCTTCTGGACTTAGAAAAGATAGAAGACAATAATTTTGATTACGAATAGGTTTATCCTCGTCAAGAAAATCAACTTCTTTTGTAGATACAAGTGTTTCTTCTGTCATTTTCTATTTTAATTAAATAATAAAAATCTTATATCTATTTTTTTATTTTCTTTTTAATAATTAATAAGAACGATGGCGGAACCTTCATATAGTTTTGATGTCTGGGCGGCAATTATATTATTATTAAAATATCTTATAGAGGCGACAGCGGTTGCTATAATAGCATATGTATTACCTAAAAATAAATTATCAGGAAGTGAAGTTGCTGTAATTGCTTTAACTGCTGCCGCTGTATTTTCAGTATTTGATTTAATATCTCCTTCAATATCCGCGGGTGCACGTCAAGGTGTTGGACTTGGTGCTGGTTTCCGTATAGTAGGTTTCCCAGTTTAATTATAAGGAAGGTATAATTTTATAATTAAGTTCTTCACATATTTTTTTCCAAATTTGGTCTTGGGCATAAAGTTTTTCACGACTTTTAAGAAGTTGAAAGAATTTTAAATATTCATTTAATTCTAAAATTTGAAAGAATTTATATAATACATAACTATAAGAAAGGAAATTCTTTCGTTCTTTTGGACAATGTTTTAAAAAAGGTGCTTGAATATCTCTAAACATATTACATAATTTATCTTCTAATTCTGCTGAAAATTGTGGTGTAGGAATTCCATTAATTCTATTAATAATATAATTTATATGTTCATAATATTTATTTATTCTTAATCTTTTTAATATTTCCCTCATCTTATTATATGAAATATTCTTCGTATCATTTATTTTTTCCTTTTTAATTTCATTTAAAATTTTTTCAAAAATTTCATTAGGAATATCCGTACTTTCTTTTCCTTGAACTTGATTACACCATTCCCTAAAATGATTAATTCTTTTATAACTAAAATGTGATGTATCTTTCGTACTTTGTTTTAAAATAGGTCTATTTTGTTCTATTAATAAAGGTTCTTGAAATCCACATTCTTCACAAATCATAATAGCATCTTGTTGAATACAACATAAAGGATTTGAACAATTTCTACATATATCTTTTGTTTCATTATCATCAATTTTCTTAATATGATTATTATTTGTAATAGTTAAATATTCATCAACTAATGAACTTTTTTCAATAATTTTATCATCATCTTCTTCTATATTACATGAAGGATTAAATAATTCAATAATAGATTTATTTTTATATTTATAAGTTTTAATATTAGATTGTTTTTCAATCATATCATAATAATTAAATAAGATATAACTTGTTTTTTCATAATATTCTATTTCATTATTATTATTCGAATTTTTAATTTGTTCTTTAATTTTTATAATATCTTCCTTAATTTTTATATTACTTGTCCATAAATCATTATAATAATTATCAAATTCACATATTTCATTAGATTTATTATATTGAATTATTTGTTTATTAATATTATTAGAAAGTTCCTCTAATTCTTTTATACGCTTTAAATTTAATTTATCCTCTTCAATTTTTACAGAATATTCTGTCATTACTTTATTGTGCATCGCATCCAATGTAGATAAATCCTTATTATAATGTATTCTCTTCTTTGATGTTTTATCTTTAAACATATATCTAATATTAAATGTTAATAAATATGTTTATATAGTTGATTAAGAATTCTTTTTTTTTCTCCTATTATAGTATAAAGAATATAGCATAAATGGGTGGTGGTCTTCTTCAACTTGTCGCTTATGGAGCTCAAGATGTTTATTTAACTGGTAATCCACAAATTACTTTCT
>Ga0114966_10000772_pt1 | contig 30240 bp, 30 predicted proteins | sample M_130207_XF_Meta_FD_87029 | JGI IMG/M metagenome (GOLD analysis project Ga0114966, IMG submission 87029) | Freshwater microbial communities from Lake Montjoie, Canada to study carbon cycling - M_130207_XF_MetaG | ecosystem: Environmental > Aquatic > Freshwater > Lake | place: Lake Montjoie... | reverse complement strand
TGGTAAGGGTATTGTAAGAAATATCCGTGGTAGGTCCCTCATTTAAGGTTGTAAATAAATTGGTTTTACTGTAATTGTAAGTATTGGATGCATATACGGAATATACCGTAATGGAATAAGTGGTATTGATACTTAAATCGGTCAATGTCAAATAAGCATTGCTGATGTCCGTTTTAGTAATACTATTATTGTTCTGGTCTGTATAAGTTACAGCATAAGACTTGATATCACCAGGGGATGCTACAAAGGAAACAATTGCAGAGGTATTGGTAAGGGTATTGTAAGAAATATCGGTAGTAGGTCCCTCATTTAAGGTTTGAAATTGACTGTATATGTTGGAGTTGTAAGAAACATCCGGGTTATTGTTATAGTAGGTAGTAACCATAACCGAATATAATGTATTACTACTTAAATCGTTCAATACTAGACTATTGTTTGTTATTACATTGCTAGTATTACTATTTTGGTTAGGATCTGTATAAGTTACAGTATATCTCTTGTTTTCACTAGCACCAGGGGATCCTGCAAAGGAAACAGTAGCGGAAGTATTGGTAATAAGACTATAGGAAATATCGGTAGTAGGACCTTCATTTAAGGTTATAAATAGATTATCTCTCGTAAATGCGTATGCATGATTATTCTTATAAATAGTAGTAACGGTAACCGAATAACGAGTGTTGATACTTAAACCAGTTAAACTAAAATTGGTTTGGGTTATTTCGGTAATAATGTTACTATTCTGCTCCTGATATTTACCATACTTTATGGTATAGGACTGGACATCACCAGGGGATGCAAAATAAATAGTAGCGGATGTATTCAAAATATTATTAACGGAAATGTCCTGAGTAGGTCCCTCATTTAACGTTTGAAATTTAATGGGTTCCGGATATGTATATATATGGTAATTGTTATAAATAGTAGTAACGGTTACTGAATAGGTGGTATATATCTTTAAACCATTCAAACTTACATCGACCAAACTTATATCGGTGTCGGTTATTCTTGTAATGCTATTACTAATATCTGGGTTTTGTTCTTCATAATAAGTTAAGGTATATGTCTTATTGTTCTCACCTGGTGATTTTAGAAAGGAAATCGTTACGGATGTATTTAAAAGATTATTATAAGAAACATCCGTAACTGCTCTTTCATTTAATGTTCTAAATAAATTTGGTTTACGATATACGTATGTATGTTGATTAGCATAAATAGTAGTAACAGTAACGGAATATAATGTATTTATACTTAAATCATTTAACTGGATATTTGTGTCTGGTATTCCAGGAATACTATTACTACTATTTGGCAATTGTCATTCATAGGTTACATCATAGGTTGGGTTCTCCCCTGGGGATGCAGTAAAAGAAATAAAGGCCGATACATTTGAAATATCACTAGATAAAATATTTAGGGTGGGTCCCTCATTCAATGTCTGTATATCGGTAGGGTATTGATAAATATAGGATTTTAATTTATATATGGATGTAATAGTTAAAGTATAGTTTGTAAATGGTTCTAAATTTGAAAAAATAACATGTTCAGGGACTGTATAAAAGAATTGATTCGATGTATTTCCGGTTGGATCTGTTAAGGCTACATTATATCTCAGCACATTACCTATCGCATTAATAAAGGATATTGTTATTTCATTTCCAAGAACCGATATTACTTGAGCACTGGGAACTTTACTTTCGGATGCAACATATGGTTTACAACCATTACATTCCAATTCTCCCGTCACTTTGTTAAATTTAGGCGTTTGTTTATTTGGATAACCAACTTTTTGTTTTAACGTATAAATCGAACTATTTGTAGTGCTATAGGCTAAAGCACGCGCCGTTTCTTTTCCAAAAGAAGATTGTAATTTCGATCCTGCATCGGTAATCGTATCGTATTTTTTACGTTGGATTTGACAACTTGCAGAAACTCCTCCTTGTTGTGCGAATTTTGAATTACTCGGTTTGTAATAGACCGGAACATAGGCGGAAGTCAATGGGTCTGCATTTGCAGTTGCACAGTAAGCTACGGTATTAGAGGCATAGACATTCTCTGTGGCCGCTACAGTTCCAGGGAGAGAAGTGGTGTCTCCTTTTCGTAAAAAATGATAATCGTTTTGTTGGAAGGTTTTGTTACGACTATCTAAATATTGATTGGCATTTGTATAATATTTCAAATTATTGATGTTCGTATTGGTTGTAAAGTTACGTTTGATAATTCCAGAACTACGAACTCGACGACGGGCATTGTTTTCATTCGATAAATACCGGTTTTCTAATTTGGTGTCTGGGAAACAAGCATCGCATGCAGATCCGGGATATTCTCCTTTGATATTTGGTAGAGTTGGGTCGATCGTGTTTACGATTCCGTCGGTATTTTCATCTGCAATTTTCGAATTAATGATGTTGTTTCCGGGAGTTTCGAAATCGAATACATGAACTGATGTTCTGAGATTACAGGTATTTTGGGAGACGGATGCGATTTCTTTACGGTATATTTTGATTGGTCCAGGTTTTAATGCTAGAGCAGGGGTTATATCGTCGGTGGTCGAATCAAAAAATCCGTTTCTTCTTATGGTTGCGGTGATTTGAGAGAAGGTTTTTCCTTTCCAAGCAATCGGGGGATTTTCTGCTAAACTTAGTCTTCCGGACATCTCTGGATATCTTCTTTATTCTATCCGTATATTATGTTTTTGCAGAAAAAAATATGAATATTTCTTGTGTTATTAGGATAACCCTACCAAGAAACAAACGATGAACGTCTTAATGTTACCATTGAAAGAAGTCACGGAAGATAATATTTTTTTCATGGATAGTAAGAAAAATATATTAATGGATGGAACCTTTACGAAACTAATTTATATGAATGAATGGTTTACGATGAATGGGATCTATCTCGCGTTTCCTATCCATGTGCAAAATATAGAAGTAAATCCTATGTCTGGTCAAAAACATATTGTTCATTTTTCGGTAAATGCCCACCAAGAATTATTGGAAAAAATAGAACATTTAGAGAGAAATATTCTGTCTAAATATTGTCCAGCGATTACCGGTTCTACTCCCATGTATAGTATTCAACATTCTTTACGCATGGGATACTTTAAAATATTCAAAGAATCCAAAATATTGTCGAAACATACGGCATTTGCATTGAAAATTTCGGGAATTTGGGAGAATGCGAAAAATTATGGACTTTCGTATAAAATCATGGATGCGGTGATGTTTTAGTTTCTAGATCTTTGAGTTTTTTCAAAAATCTTACCATTGGTTCATATTTATGGTTACCATTACCTATATATCCTGCAAAGTGATGCAATACTCTATCAACCGTTACATCTATATTACTATCTGGATCATTTTGCATGATATATTGTTTTAATACTTTATTATTATACCACCCATATTTGAATGCATTATATATAAAAAAAGGTTGATCATAAAAAGAATGATTTCTCCGTCGCATATCTTCTTTTATTTTTTCGAATAAAATACGCATATTTTCGCAATTATTGAATAATAAAACGCCGCTATTAAATGTCGTTTTATCTTCAAAACTATTTATTTCGTCCGTTGTGAATAAATCTTTACCCCAATAATTTTCAGTTCTTTCTAAATCCCCTTCTTCTAACACATACAACACATCTTCTTTTACTAAATCAAATAATATATTCACTTGTTTTTTTACAATGATATCTGAATCTAAATATAAGATTTTATCGTATTTATTTATTGCGGATAATTCAAATAAATCTAGTCTGGATTTGCAAGCACTATCTAAATCCTGTATCCCGTCGTTGATTTCAAACCTAATTTTATCATGTAAAATAGAAGATTCCTGAATCCTTTTCTTGAAAATGGTCGAAGTATATAATAATATGTCGGTATTTTCGTCTAAATTACCATATAATAACAGACTCTCTAATAATAATAAACATAAATCTACATATTTTTCATTATGAAACACACAGATAAATATCGCGTTTTTCATGATAATATTTATGATTATTATTATTTTTATTGTTTATACTATTTTATCTAGTTGATATAAAATAGTCTTGTCAAAACCCACCGGAATTTGGGCAAAATGATGAACGCGGTGATTTTTTATATGTTTTTCTACGTGTTTTCCCTCCTTTTGAATTGTCTTCGTTACTACCTTCATGAATGGTAGATAGTGTCGTGTTTTTAAACTGCTTTGGTGGAAATTCATTCGTATACATGTAGTAACAATAAAATAAATAATATAAGATAGTCTTATATGTATTTAATAATTCATCATTCTTTATTAATAATGATGTTTTACAAATTATGTTGTTATATAAAATTTGATTGTCATCTATATATAAATTATAATAATCGTTTATAGCTTTTTCTATTTTTTGTAATAATTCATTTGTTTCATTTGTATTTGTGTCTATCGATTTTATATACATATTAAAATCATTCACAATTTCATTATCTATACCATTTCGTATACATTTGTTTTTTGATTTTTTATTGGCCCTTGATTTGGATCTTGATTTTAATTTGGATTCGCATTTTTTAATTATTTTTTCGTCGGTTATTTTAATTTTAATATATTTTAGTTTTATATTTTCTAAATATGATACAACTGTATCGATTGGTATTAACAGAATTTTTTGTATTTCATTCATTTGATTTTCATTATTTTGTATTTCTTTTATTTTTTGTGTTTGATCTGTTAATGATTTGTATAATAATATAATATCTGGTAATTCATTGGTATGTTTTGTATAACAATACCATAAAAAATATAAAAGTTCAAAACAATCATCTAGTGTTTTAAAATTATCTATAGTATCATGAATATCAATATCATTTTTTGCATCATTTATATATTTCTTTATTGAATACGATATTTTTTTTATTTCTTTATCCATAGTATATTTTTTAGATGCATCAATCTGTGTTTTTATTAAAAAAATTTGTATCCTCGTTTTTTCACTCATATCTTTAAGTTTATCATTTTTAATTTCATCTATAATAATCGAATTCGATTTTTTTTTTTTAATGTATTCAATAAAATATATATATGCATAATCTATTTGTTTTCGAAAATATTCATCTATTTCATTTGATTTTTTTTCATCTATTTCATTTGATATTTTTTTTATATATTTGAGATTTTCAATTATGTATTTGATATGTTGTATATAATCCTTTACATCATTTAATGATAAATTATATATTAATTTTATATTTATGTCATTGGACGACATATATATTCTATATTATATACTTAACTCATAAAAAAAGGTTTCCCCTTAGTTAAGTTAAATTACAAAAACAATACAATCTATCTAAATGCTATCTAACTACGTAGTTCTCTCAAAAAGTCCTCGATTTTTTCTCTCTTTCTCTCTTGACTTACTTGAATATATTTGTCTAAACTATATTTATTTTTTTTAGGATCGAGAAATCCTGCGATATACCGAGAAATATCCTCCGGTAAATGTTGAATAATATCACAATATTTACGAACATCATCATTATTTATGGGAGAATCCACGCAGTTCATGTAAAAACGATACACTTCCACCCGTTTCTTCTGGCCCATACGAAAACATCGGCCAATTGCCTGGGATTCTAGTGCAGGATTCCAGTTGGGACTCACGAAATACACTTCCGAAAATTGGGCCTGTAAATTCAGGCCTTCGCAACCAGATCGTATTTGCATAATTAGTATGGGCGTTTTTGAAGTAGGCGTTTGTCGTAGAAACGTTTTATAGTCTCCCACCCAATCTACGCCGTTTTTTTTCAGTATTTCGCAGATGCGTTGCATTTCTAATCGGTAATGACAAAAGATGATTTTCCCATTACCGTTCTCTTTTCTCTCGAGAATATGCGACATCACCGCTTGTAATTTCGTAGAGATCCCATATTCCAATGTTTCTATATATTCTATGGGAATCGGTTCGTCATATTCGGGATTATCGGGTTGAAAGAGAGAGGATTGAATCATTTTCGGGAAGATACACATTTGGGATGCGCGAATCATGGAAACAAGGGTGCATGTTTTCGTTTTCTCCCAGAACGATTCCGTTCCGGCCTCTTTCTCTCCGAATCCCAGACATGGAATTGCTGCATGAATATCTTTCGCCATTTTCCGTTCCGTTTCGTTTTTCCATTCCAGGACCTCCACGTTTTCTCTTTTCGACATGCCTAAATCTCCGCAAATCTCTACCCCTTTCGGTTGGAATCTTTGTAGGAAATGTTTTTTCCATTCCGTTTTTTCAGGGATTTTACAAAGCGAAAAGAGAGACGCGAGATCTTTCGGCGAATTATGGATGGGAGTTCCCGTCAAACACCATAACACGCGGGTCTGGAGAGACTGGATCTTTAGGAACGTTTTGGTTTTGGGATTACGTAAATGATGAGCTTCGTCACAAATAATCCGGTTCCAATGAATGCCCGAAATATGCGTATCCCGTAAACAGGTTTCGTAAGAAGTGATGACAATCATCGCGTTTTCGAGAGAATCATGGAATTCTTTCCTGTGTTTACCGTAATAGACGACGGCGCGGTGTCCACAGATTCTCTCGATTTCTGCGAACCATTGTTGGATTAAGATGGGCGGTAAAAGAATCAACGTTTTGCGTTGGGGATTCAATATCATCGTTCCAATCATTTGTAAAGTCTTTCCCATTCCCATTTCGTCGGCTAGGACTCCGCCTTTCTCTTCGAGTTCTCTTTGAAGACACCATAAAATGCCATATACTTGGTGGGATTTTATGGTGATGTTTCTATTTTTACAAAAATCAACGTATTTCTTAATAGTTAGCTTGACATTCATTTTTCATATAGTATGTGGGTTTGAATACTCTTTCGAAAAATAGTTGGAAAAATGTCAATTTTTTAGGTGGAGGATTTTTTTTTCGGTTTTTCGGCTTATCCTGACGGATTCGCCTTCGGCTTATCCTGACGGATTCGCCTTTGGCTTATCTTTACGGATTCGCCTTCGGCTTATCCTGCCGGATTCGCCTTCGGCTTATCCTGACGGATTCGGCTTATCGCCTTATCCTTACGGATTCGGCTTATCGCCTTATCCTGTCGGATTCGCCTTCGGCTTATCGTAAGACCATTTTAAATAGGGGTAACCGTCCTCTTTTCTTAGGAATCGGTTGGAATGGGCGATTTCCACTACGTAGATCATGTATTTTATCTTTAGAAGGATCGAATACCTTGCCAGTTTCAAATGTATTTACATGGACAAAACCAGTTTCTTCTTCGACCTGGTATTGGAGAGAACGAATAGAATCGATACCTTCCGTGGTTTTTTCTAAATATCGATCGAATTCTCCCCGATTCACCGTTCGTTCTACTCCATCTTTTAATTGTAATATATTCTTATCTAATATCGGATAAAATCGACTTCGATCGATTGTCATCCTTGGCGTGCTTAATACACGTTGTTGTAACATATTATCTTCGAAACCCCATGCCCATAAATTAGGATATCCATTCACGGTTTCAAAATCTCTCGCATTTATGGACACAATGCCACCTAAAGCGAATTTATATCCGTAAAAATGTTTTACGGTTCCTGGCGTTGTTTCGTATGGAAAGAAATTCTTGGTTAATGGCATCGTATCTACATCGTTGAATACTAGAGTGATGTTTGGATAATCGTCCGGATATTTTTCTTTTACAAAGAGAAACCCGATGTTCTTTAGTGCTCCCCGATTGAAGGGTCGTTGATCTTTCTGATGGATGTAATATATTTTATATTCTTCTGGATCGTAATCGGATAGAATTTCTTGCATATGTTTTTTGAAAAAGATTTGCTGGTGTTCTCTATCGCGATATGGGACAATAAAGACTAATTTAGGGATTTTATTTTTTTCTGGAATGGGCTCCTCTTTGGATATATATTCTTCTTTGGGAATAGGCACTTCTACCACAGGTTCTACTACAGGCTCTACCACTATAGGCTCTACCACAGGCTCTACTACTGGTTCAGGAATAGGCACTTCTACTACAGGCTCTACCACAGGTTCTACTACTGGTTCAGGAATAGGCACTTCTACTACAGGCTCTACCACAGGTTCTACTACTGGTTCAGGAATAGGCACTTCTACTACAGGCTCTTCTACGACAGGATCAAAAACCACCGAATCGCTCATTTTATATTGTAAATTGATATAAAAAAAGGAAATATATAGCTAAATATATAATATTAAACATCCATATATCGTTGTAAAACAATACTCGGCACAATTTTTTCTTTGATTTTATCTAGTTTTTGATAACATTTATTGATAGTGACTTCACTTACTTCGTCATCCAATACATGTTTAATATAATTTTTCGTATATCCTAAATGACAAAGTTGTGAAATAAAATAGATAATTCCCACTGCAATGGCTTGTGGCCGATTATCGGGAATTAAATTCTGTGCATCGACTTGTTTTGCTATAAAGAGTGCGAGTAATGTCAACTCTTGATTAATTTTCAGCTTCGAGCAAAACCGCTCGATAAACACGATGGGCCTAATAATACATAAATGTGACTTGTCGTTTTCGAATCGATTACGTTCACTACTCCGCAACATTTCTTCCGCACGTGTGCATCCTAAAGACGCACTCGTCTTGTCGATTTTGAAAATCTCCGCGATTTCATTCGCGGTTCTAGGACAATCATTTTTCCAACACGCGAGCCAAATCGATCCAGCACGCGTCGCTCCACGATTCATACCCCGGAACGTTTGTTGTTCATAGAAATCCTTGTAAATCGTTTTCGCATAATCGATAATGACTTTAGGAATTCCGCCATTTTGTGCCATTAGCGTGATGATTTGGAATTCATCATATAATGCCTTTTCATTCGCAGGCATGGACTGCCATTTGGTCCATTTCCGGATATTCTTCATTTCACTGGACGCAACGGAACCACACAGGACTTTACATGCATACGAAGACTGTTCTAAAAGAGGATCGATAGGATTTCCACAACGCGTAGGATCATTAGCATGCCGGTCGTCGGAGGAAAAGAAACGCCATTCGGGAGAATAATCCAAGATATGGAAATTCATGACACCGCATTCTTTATTGGAACACGTGGGGAAACCATCTTCGTTGAAAACATACCAACTATTGCAACGATAACACACGTCTTCCAGACGGGTTTCTACTTCCGGATTTAAATCGTTTTTTTTCTGTTTTTTCTCTTGGTCGAAAGCATCCCATAATTTGTTTTTATCAATGGCAGAGAGAACTTGTTTTTTTTTCTGGGTTTTTTTATTGGTGGGGGCTTTCATTAATATGGTGGTAGTATCTTCTTCTTTAGCTAAAACGGATTCTATTTCCATCTTTGATTTGATTTAGATATGTCCGTTAATTATTAAAAAGAGTCAATTTTATATTTATTTTTATATTGTTTTAATTTGTATAAAAGTTTTATAGTGTATATATAAAGAAAATAATGGATAATCAATCACTTATGTTTTTAGGTGATAAAAAACGTAATACAGAAGAAGATAAAGAAGTATATAATGAATTTAAAACAATATATGACCCAAACGATTCACCATCATCCATTAATTCCAGTTTTTCAACAATAAAATCAACAAATACAAATACATCTTTATTGGAAGAAACTTTAACCGAAAAAAATTCTATTATTTCTTTTTTTTCAGCTGATTTAACTGGAGAATTGTCTAAATTGTCTGAATTGTCTGAATTTGAATTAAATATTGATAATAGTGTTATTAATGAAAATGAAGATCCGGCAAACAATAATTTATTTAATACTATGTCAACCATTAGTTCTATTAAATCAGGTAATATATATGATATCCCGGAAACATCAGTTAAAGTAATTGAAGTAAAACAAATAGTAGAAAAAATAAATGAGTATAAGAAAAATTTAACAGAAGAAATTGAAGAAAAATTAAGAAGTAATCCTCAATTGTTATATATCGATAGAAATAATAATAATAATAATAATAATAATAAAAATGTTTTATTATCGCAAGTTATACAAAATAGAATACGATCCGAAAATGATAATTCAGACAGTTATTTTCAAGATTTAAAACAAATTTTTGAAGTATCTAGATATTTTGAAAATAATAATAATGACTCCGGGAACAATACTGATTTTAATATTGTAGATTTTAAAAATATTATAGTTGGAACATTGTTAATATATATCTTACAAAAATATAATGATATTACAAAAATAGATGCACCTAAATCGAAATCTAAAAACGTAGATGTATTATTTGGTCAAACTATTATACGTATTTTAATTAAAGAGTTATCTCCGTTTAAAAAAAAAGGTAATATTAATCAAGAAGAAAATTATTCAACATTTATACCAGATTTAATTAACAAATTAAAAACATTAAAAGATAGTAATGATCCTCCAAAATTATTTGAGAACTTAACTAAAAATTGTGCTGATATTCTCTTGGATATACAACATTCTTTTGAAAAAATAGCATTGGAAAGAATGAATACAGAAGTAAAAGATAAAGAGTTTCGTTTTAAAGTTGATTATTTCGATGTTATTCCACCAGACAAACTTTTTGAAGATGATGAAACTGATAAAACTGATGAAAAAAAGTATGAAGAAAATTTTACAAAACAATTCGGTGGTATTACAACAAATTTAGCGAATGATGAAGATTTAAATACAATTTTTTTGGAATTTTTAAATGAAGATAAAAATAAAGATCCAAATCGTTCATTCATAGATAATTTGAATATTACATTACAAAGCAGTAATCTATTTAATCCAATTAAAAAAGATGTTGAAAATGATGATGATAATAATTCGGGTGATAACATTGTTGGTAATCCTCAGAATGATAATAATAAGACTAATCTGGAAATACAAAGTGTCCAAACTGATGATTTACCATTAAATATGGTATCTACATCTACTAATATGACAAAATTTAATGATAATAATATTTCTGATAATATTGCTGATAATTTATTTATACATGATTTAAATAATACTATAAATAGTAGTAATCTATTTGAAAATTCAACATTATCTACTTTGGATAATAATAATAAACAGGAAATACAAAGTAATACAAGTAATGATTTAATAAAACAAATAACAAATCCATTAAATATTGCATTAAATACTGGATCTAGTAATAATAAACCGGAAATACAAAGTAATACAAGTGATGAATTAATACAACAAATAACAAATCAATTAAATATTGCATTAAATACTGGATCTAGTAATAATAAACAGGAAATACAAAGTAATACAAGTAATGAATTAATACAACAAATAACAAATCAATTAAATTTTGCATTAAATACTGGATCTAGTAATAATAAACAGGAAATACAAAGTAATTTTGTTAATCAATTCAATCAAGATTTGAAAATATTATCAAAAAATACTGATAAATTGATGATAGACCAACAAGAATTCGTTAAAGACCAACAGCAAAAAATATTGGATTCAATACAAAATAATAAAATTATCGCAAATGCGATTCTAGAATTTATAAATAAAGACAAAAATGTAATCAACAAAGATATTGCATCCGTATCAGCAATAACAAACACAATTGAAAATAAACATGACTCATCATCAGCAATAACAAACACAATTGAAAATAAAACAGACCCAGAAACAGCACCAGCACAAGTTCCTCCCACTCCTATAAATATAATACAACAAGATATTCATTTATTTTTAGTGTCTTCTATCAAAAATATACAGTCTCGTGTAGATATTAATGACAAAAAAGAGTCTGAAATGCAAACCGTAGAGATTATAGAAAAAGATTTATATGACGATCAATTGAAAAAATGTTCGGTTCAATTCGTGAATATGAAAGATGGTTTTGGCGGTAAGCTAAATTGTATTAGTTCTGGTATATTAGAGAAGTATCAACAAATGAAAGTTAGTTTGAAAAACAAACAAGATAAAATTGCAGAAGAAATGTTGAAAAAATTAGAAACACTTAGTTCCACTTGGAATATTAATAAAAAAGAAGACTTTGATCGTAAAAATGCGGTAATTGGACAAACATACTTTGAAAATATTTTGAAATATTTAAAAGATACAATACAATATGATTTTCAATCTAATAATCCAGATGAGATAGATGGGTATATAGAGAAAGCAATCGAAAATATGGATACAAACAAAAAAAATGGTGGAGGGGTTGCAGATATTAACATTGTTAAAATGAATGGTGATATCGAAGATATAACATATAAAGATTTATATGATTTATATATATTTATCCAAATTTATAAAGAATTTAAAAATAAGAATAGTCTTGAAAAAGAATATATCGAAAATATTTTTAATTTTATTTTATTTTTACTAAGTAATATACCGGTTGAAGTTAAGATTCAAACGAAAAATAATAGTATTACGAATAATCCGGGTAGTAATTCTAGTTCTAGTGTTCATACTCAAACTAATATTGGGAATAGTATCTCTAGTAATAGTGATAATAATAATAATAATAATAATAATAATAATAGTTCGAATAATAATAATAATAATAATAGTTCGAATAATAGTAATATTAATAGTAATATAAAAACCCTAATACAAAATGGAATTTCTTTAGAAGACTTAAAAATGAAAATTGAGAGTGCATTAAATAAATCCAATGCAGTAACTATTCCATATGAAAATGGAACTAATAAATTTCCATTCGAAGACTTAAAAATGAAAATTGAGAGTGCATTAAATAATTCCAATGCTGGAACTATTCCAAATCAAAATGGAACTATTAATTTTCTATTCGAAGACTTAAAAATGAAAATTGAGAGTGCATTAAATAATCCAAACCAAAATTTTAATAATGGGATAGTTAAACAGCAAGTTCGAAGTTTTAACAATAAAAATGATAATAATAATAATCAAAAAAAACAACAAATTTTGAATGATTATTATAATGAAAATGACAATCTACAAATATATAATGATTCACAAAAAAAAAAACGATTAGATAGTCTTAACCAAAAGTTAAACAAAAAAAAAACGTTTAAAGAAATACAATATACAATATATACGAATCAACACCAGGAAAATGCTAAGAACTATGAAAAAAAATATGGTGATGACCACAAATTAGAGAATCCCCATTTTGTTTATTGGTTTGATAACCAAAAACAAATATTAGACAAAATCAAAAAAAGAAGTATAAAATATGAAAACCAAAACAAATTAAATTTTTAATGTTTTACGTAAACGAATTTTATTTTTATGGGTTATAGATTTACGTCCTCCTGTTATCATTATTTTTTTTTGGTTTGGTTTTTTATTTAAAAAAAATAGAAATTTATTATTTTGTTTTTTATCAGTTATTGTTTCATCATTATACATATTATCTTCATTAAAATTGAATATGTCTTTATTTTTTGTTTTTTTATCGTTTTTATTAAAGAAAACCCCATTAATTCTGTTTTTTAATACTTGAATTGGATTCTTGTAATCTAATAAAATATTAGGGTCTATATCATTAAATAAAACATTATCCATATTTATGTTTTGATTAAATTTTTTTAGTATGCTATTATCTGTTATATTAGTTATTATATCTATATATCTATCAAAAATGGCATCCATTAGCTTTATGTTTTCAATTTTATTTTTTAATGTAGTATCTCTTATTTTATTAAAAAAATTTATTTTTTGTTTTATAATATTAATGGATAGTTGCATTTTCATGTATTCTGGACTGTTTGTATCAACTATAAATAAAACATCTAAGTATTTTTTTAACATATTCTTAATATCCAAAATATTTTTATCAATATTTTCTTTATTTCGTATACTCTGTGTATCACTGATATTATTTTCTATTATTATATCATAATAACTTTTGATTAACATTATTAAATTACATGGTTTATAAAGGTATTTTATATTTTTTAAACATTTATATATTGTTTCGAAATCTGTTTGAATAGTCTGGACATTTATATTTACGTCATAATTATCTTTAAAAAATGTTTTATATTTATCATTATATGAGTTTGGTGTAATTGCAATATATTCTTTAATATTAATAAAAAATGACGGTTGCACTAATGCTAATAATGGTATATTTATTAGATTGGTTATATCTTTATTTATATCGAGGAAAGATAGTTTTGTATTTCCCAATCCAGGTAGTTGTTGTTGTATTTTTTCAAATTCATCATAAATCATTTTAAAATAGGTATTTTCAGTATTCTTTATATTATCATAATATGTTTTTAAATCCTTAAAAATACTAGCTAATATTTTTACTTTATCCGGAGTCATATCATCTTCTTTTAATTCACCACCAAATTTAGTAAAATAAATTCGGTTAGAAGCAGCTTGTGTTAGTAAAAACATAATATTGTTTGATTCTGGATCTTTAATATCAGTAATATTATCCTCTGTTAAACCATTTAAATAATTAAAATATTCTTGATTTAATATACTTTCAATATTTGTATTAATTATGTTTTTATAGTTGTTTAAGATTTCTAAATCATACTGTTTGGGTGTTGGTAAAGTTGTAGATGGTTTTATATTTGAAACTGGAACTGAAGCTAGAATTGGATTTAGATTTGTAAATGGAGTTGAAGCTGTATTTTGAGCTAGAGTTGGAGCTTGTATGTTTTTGGGTTTTTAATATACCTTTAAAACATCTACTTCACCGATCTTATTTGTAGCAGCATTTACACTTTTTACTGTAAATTCAGAAACATATGTTTTAGTTGAATCATATATTATATTTGTGTCACTCATATTTTATATATTATACCTATACATATATTTTATCTTTAAATAAAGTATACCCACTTAACAATAAAATAGAACGTTATTATTGTTAAATTCATTTTCCAAACTATTCTTAAATATATCTAATATATTCTCTTTGCACCATTCCACTACGTATTTCAAATGTGCTATATTCATTCTTCCATTTTTTTGGATGTTTTTAAGTGTAATAGTGCAAAGATGTGTAGAATTGTAAATAATATTTTATTTTATGTTTAATAATCGAAATCCAAAAAATCGTTTTCCTCTATTTTAATTTCCATTTGTATATTATCTATATATTTTAAGACTGTGTATATATGTTCTGTATATAATAATATATCATCGCTAGAAAAATTACTGGTTAAATACTTTAATGAAATTAAAATTTTATTTATATTAATTTCAATATTATTATTATTATTAAAAATAAAATAATTAAAATAATTTAGAAAATCACGATAATTTTGAATTATGTCCGTATTATTATTTATATTAGTCTTACATTTTTCTATAGAAGTCAATAATATGTCACTAGTAGCTATTGGTTTATCTTTATATTTTCCATTTTTTACTTTATCCGTTTTTTCATTTTTATAATATAAAAATTCATCCTCAATATTTTTTTTAATAGAATTTGATAATAGGTTATCTAAATTTTCTATCACTTTATTATTATCTTTTTTTTCCACGATTTTTAACTGTTCTACGGTATCCTTTGTAATATCTATAGGTTTTCCATATATATTTAATACGTTACGTTTATCGATTGGATCAAATGTCCAGCCACCATCTTGGTTTTGTTTTGCACGAAATATTAAAAATCCAAACACACTTTTTTGTGTTGTCGGCAAAACCGGAAGATTGTTTTCTTTTTGGTTTTCTATTTTTCCGTCTTCTATTTGTTTTTTTCTTTTTTCGTCTTCTATTTTATTTATTGTTTTTTCTTCTATTTTTTCTTTTTCTATTTCTTTATTTTTTCTTTTTTCGTCTTCTATTTCTTTTTTTTCTTTTTCTATTACATTATTAATATATGTTTCAATATTATTATTATTTTTTATTTTATATTGATATTCAATATTGTTGTGTTTTTTAACTACAATTATGAAATTATTTAAAATTTCCTCATATGTTAAATTGTTACTATTTGAGTTTATTTTTTTTTCATACAACTTATCTACAAAGTAATTAAATATAATATCTGGAAATTTACTTCTATCATTATTATTATTCTCTAAAAATATTAGATCTAATATTTTTCGTATTTTTTTTTTTTCTTCGTCTTCATTCATATTTTTATATATGTATACATAAAATATATAATTTAAATCATAACCAATTATATTATATTTTATTATATAATTTGTCTAAATTATAAAATATACCATCGCTGGATCCTATACGAATTTATTATATATATCTAAAGTGGTTTACACCTTTATCGACGACTCTTGTTATTTCCGTTCCTTTTTTTCTTTTTTTGCATCTTTCTAGATTTACGTTTACCACCAACGATGTTTAGAATTTGTCTATTTTTTATTGCATTATAAAAAGAATTTACATATTCCTTTCTTTCATTCAAAACTGGAATTTTACTCATATTTTTATCTTTTAATTTATTTTTTAACGATTCATCGAGAGTGATTCCTGGCGTAACAAATAAATCCTCAAAGAAACCGTATGGTGCCTCAAAAATATTTAAATCTAACGCTTTAGGTATGTCATCCATTTTAATTGGCTTATTACCTATATCTGTAAATTGACTAGGTCCAATCTTATCTAGTTCCCATTTATTATTTTTATAGGTTGCTTTGATAATTACTTTTCCAAAAATTTCAGGATTATTAGGTGGTGGTGTATTTTCAGGATTATTAAGTGGTAAATTGCTAGTTATTTTGGCAGTTAATTGTTCAGGTAAGGATGCTGTTTTTGTTATTATATTATCTAAAAATTGTATAGTTTCAGAACCATCTGGTTTTGTATTTGTAAATAATGCTGTATTTTTATCATATCTATAATCAGTTACAGAATAATCTAATTCATTATCATTACCATCAATCCCTTCATCATTTATTTTTCCATCCGAATTTATTTTATGGAACATTTTTGTATTATTATCTTTTTTAATATAATAATCATTATTATTCGTGTATACTATAGAAATGTTATCAGCCATTTTTATATATTATATTATCATTATATTTTTATTTTAAAAAATACCATAAAAAAATATTTTTTAAAATTTACAAAAATCTAATTCAAATAATTATCTACTTTCTCTAAATCTAAATCTAAATCTTCATCTTCGCTTGATCCTATTCTGCAAACAAATCCTAAATCGGCTCCTAACCATTCCGTATGATATTCCGCGCATTTACGTAAATACCGAATCTCTAAACCCCCTTCTCCTTCTCTTCCTCTTTTTTCCACCCGCCTAAAGCATTCTTCATAATCCGTATCCAACCATATTATTCCATCCACCGCATATTCCTTCAACGCCTCTGTCGACATCTGTAAATATATCTCATATTCCACTTTTTCCATCACCCCTTCTTCCGCCAACATCTTGGCGAAAATATGGTAATCCGCATCTAAAGATCTCTCCATAAGAATGGTTGTAATCTGTTGATTTTCCGCCGCATATTCAATCGCCTCTTTCAGCAATTGCAAACGGGTTTGGAATGCCATGATTTGGAATGCAAATGCATATCGTGTCGGGTTTTCATAATATTTTTGTATCATGTTTTTTCCCATTTTATCGCAAATCTGTTGCCACATTGCCACGGGTTCTTCTATAAAGAGAAATCGCTCGTCATCGGCGTATCTTTTTTTGAGTTTTTCCATAATGGTCGTCTTACCTGCCCCGATGTTCCCTTCTAGGGAAACCAAACGAGGTCTTAACATATCGTCTATATATTTCGTAATATCATTGGATTCAGATTCGGCTAAAGATACATTCGAACCATGATAGATATTATTCATCACTCGACTAAGATCCATACAACTTCTTTCAGAAGAAGAACCTGATCCTGAATCATTATCACTATCACTATCTGTCAAAATACCAGAATCGGTTTGGAATACAATCGAATTGATTAAGCGTTGTAGTGCGTTCATATTTTAATTTAAATGGTTTAATGTTATGTCTTTATATTTTTACAAAAAAGAAAATGTCAATTTTTTAGCGTATTGGAAATAATGATGATACTATGGTTTTTCTTCATCTATTATTTCCACTTTATATGTATTATTTTCATTTTCTGTTATATTCGCATTAAATATTCTATAGTTTTTTTTCTCCTTTGGTGCAATGCCTTCTGTTTCATACATTATTATACTCTTTTGTAATAATAATAAAATATCCATTATAGAATAATCGGTTTGTGTTTGTATTTCAGTGTCATATATAAGTTCTGCATTATTATTCTGTTGTAGATTACCTAAAAATAAATATTTTCAATTGTATTATATTCTTTCATTGTAACTTTTATTTTAGTTTCTAATGTTTTTGTTTGTAATGTTTCTAAGTAATTATTACATTCATTATTTATATTTTCTATTTGTGTTTCAAAGTAATTATTAAAATCATTTAATTCTATTACTCTACAACATTGATGTTCATTCATCTTTTTATTAATCGATATATATATTTTATATTGTTCTAATGATAAAATAGGTTTTATAATAGGTTTTATAATAGGTATATTTTTATTATTTATTAATGTTAACTGGTTTTCTATTCCATCTATATCATAATTTAATAAATATTCACGAATATCATGGTATGTGTCTTTTTCCCACTCACCACCGCCTAATGCAGCACTTATACGTAAATGATTATAAGATAAAAAAAATTTAGGTATAAATGAATAATCATCTAGATTATTATTTATTTTTGGAAAATTTGTTATTAATTTTTTAAAAATTGGATTTTCAAAATTATTAATTTTTTGATATGTTTCTATAAATGTAAAAATGTATGTAATTCCTAATATTGGAAAATACATACCTTGATAATAGTTATTGCCGGACTTTTCATCAAATGTTGTTATGACGCTTCTATAAAATGCAATATGATTTTTTTGAAATGAATCAACTACTAAATTATAATTTGTATTGAATAGATCATTATATATAATATCTTCAGTATAATGATTGTTTCTTTCCATCTCTAAATCAGTATACACAATAACAAAATGTCGGTTTGTTGTAAAATGTTCTAATATTTCAACTGTATTCTCACTCATTGTAAAGATATATAATATAATGTATAAAAATATATACTAAATGAGCCAATTATGTAAATACAAAGATTTGATTGGAAAACCGAGAGAAGGAGTGCGTTCGTTTCGTTTTTTAGGTATTGCTGTAGTGGATTCTCTCGTCACTCTTTTAGCCGCATTGTTGTTTTCTTGGGTATTTAAAATCCATGTTTTTTATACCATAATCCCGTTGTTTTTCTCCGGTATTATCGTTCATCGTATGTTTTGTGTGGATACTGGTATCGATCGACTATTATTCGCCTAATACTGAAATAGTTTATCTTTCGTCCTTCTTTCTAAATATGTCTTTCTTCTCTCGTCTCTTCTAAAAAGAAATAAGGCTTTAGGATATATGAAGATGGTAAACAACAAAAAAACTGCAGTGGAGAATCCAGAAGATCCTGATACTCTTATTGGTGCGGAAAAAAGACGCGGAAGGAAAAGTAAAAAACAAAACACCAAGGAAATACTACATGCCTTTCAAATCGAGCAAGACCAATTCGAAGAAGATCTTCATACCACTGCAGAAGAACAGGGGCAAGGGCAAGGGCAAAAGAATCCAAACCAAGGATATACCAAGAAGAATTACGAGAATTTCGCCTATCTTTCGCCTAAAGAACGCGCCGCATTCGAAAAGAAATTCACCGTCCCTAAAAATATCCATCAAGAAATGTATTGTAAAATGTTGAAAACGAAAAGTAGGAAAATCGTCATTGCCAATGGTCCCGCTGGAACCGGAAAAACGCTCTTTGCTACCGAATTCGGTATAAGGTATTTCTTGACCAATACGTATGAGAAATTGATTTTCACTCGTCCTTCGGTTTCCGTCGATGAAGAGCTGGGATTTTTACCTGGAACGTTGGAAGAGAAAATGGCGCCATGGGTGCGGCCGATTTACGACGTTCTTTATAATTTCTTATCACCTAAAGAAGTCATGCAATTAATGGAAGAGAAAGTGATTGAGATTGCGCCATTAGGATATATGCGTGGACGGACTTTCAAGAATGCCTGGATCGTCGCGGATGAAATGCAGAATTCTACGGTTTCCCAAATGAAGATGTTGTTAACCCGTTTAGGCGAAAATAGTAGATTGGTGGTTACGGGAGATTTACAACAATTTGACCGTGCATTCGAACAAAACGGTTTGGAGGATTTTTTACGAAAGTTCCGTGCCAAAAGCGAAGCTTTGAAAACGGAGAGTATTGTCGCCTTTGAATTTGAGAAATCCGATATACAGAGAGAAGAAGTGGTGAAAGAGGTTCTGGATATTTATGATTTCTAAACCTTCCTTCCTGATTTTTTTCTATGAAAACTGTATAAGAATAGAATGGCAAAAAATATGACTATTATAAAACAATTCGGTGGAAGTATTGAAAAATCTATTTTATATAATCGTGTAGTTCTATACTTCGTTTTTTTTCTCACTTTAGGATACTTGTTTTTTCTACTGATTCAAACGGATTATTATACTTTCGCCATTTTCATCTTAATAGGTTTCCTAACGTCTTTTTTCAGTAAGAATATGGTAGTTATTTTATCGTTAGCAATGTCCGTTTCCTTTATTTTTAAATATGGAACGAAAATAAGACCAGAAGGATTCGCAGAAAAAGAAGGATTTGTAGAGGGGGCATTGACACTAGATGATATAACAAATATGACTCCAGCAAAAGCAATGGAATTGGCGGGAAAATATGAGACTATGATTAATAAAGACGGTAAAATCACATTGGAAATGCCCTTCAATAAAGAAATGTTTGATAATATGCGAAAGGCAATTTTAGAAGAACAAACGGTCAAGTCGGCTGCGACTGCAACTGCGTAAAAATCTTACACCACGTCATTCACTATATTTTTTTCTTATGAAAAGAATATATATATGCCTAAATTAGATTTATTTTCTAAGGACTTTTTTATCCTTTTTATTTTAGTTGGTTATGTTTTGTTTCTAAGATTCTACGAAAATTATCTGGGTTTTTTTTTGTTTTTTATTATCGGCGCGATTTTATACGGATGTATGTTTCGTAAAAATAAACTCTTGGTTTTGTGTATTGCTATCTTGTTTTCCTTTGGATTATCTGCGGTAAATAATGGTTGTTTGGAAGAAGGATTCGAAGAGGAAGAGGAAGAAGAAGAAGACAAGGAAGAAAAACCGATCGTCATCGATACGAATAAACCGATGGATCAATTAAGCGATAAAGAGATCGCAAAAATACAGGCAGAAGTGAATTCATCTTAGGCACCGATTTGATCTGGTGCTCCACTGGAATTTCCACCACGGGTTCTTTGTAGTTTTTGAACTTCTTCGGTAGGACATAAATATCCAGTGGATTTCGATAATCCATTCGAAATTTTCAAACAATTCGGGTCTGTTTTTTGTTGCGACATAATATCGAGAGGGCTATCCTGTCCATTGTTATATTTCGCACATAGAGGTTCAACACTATTTGGTTTTACGGTATCGGCATTTTCATATCCTTCCTTTTTTTCTTCTTTCTCTTCTTCCTCTCCCTCTTTTTCTTCAAACCCCTCGTATTTATACATGGGTAGTTTAGACGATTTTTGTTCAAACGGCATGATTTTGGTAGATCCATAAGTAGAAATGATCATGATGGATAGGAATAAAAAAACCACAATTAAGAACTCTACTGAGAATTTGAATTTCATGTTTCGTTTATATATAAAGAAAAGAGAATATGTTTTTGGCTAAAGATCCCTGATACCAATACTTTCCTTGATTCTCTCAAAGATAGGTTCGAAAAATTCTTTGTTTTTAGTAATGTTGATTTGTTTCTGGGATTTATCTAAATACCATCCTAACATCCATCGAATAATACCATCTTTCCATTTTTCTCCCATTTTTATTTTCAAATAAATTAGAACCGAATAATATAAAATACCGAGAATACCAAATGCGATTAACCAATATACGAGAGAAGATTCATAGAGTTGAAACAGATAGTCGTCCTTGGATTCTAAAGGTGGATTCTGCATCTATATCTATAGTTGAAACCCGGAAAAATATATTGATGAAAAAACACATAAATATATTTATTTTGTTTTAAGTATAATCGAGAGAACACATGAATCCGCAAGAAAAAATCGACTTGAAAAAACTCATGCATAATATGACGGATGATTATGTGGATAATACGGATGGGATTCGGGAATTAAAACATAGCCGTCTCATTCATGCGGATATTGTTAAGTTGGAAGAACTCAAAAAAACCCATGCAGAAATGCGAACCTCGAATCCCGTCCAGTTTCGAGAGATGTGTGAAACCGAATGCGTTTTTTTGTTTTATAAATACACGGATATTTTTAATCGATTATTGCGGGATGAGATCGATTTAGCCATTATGGAAAAAGCGCTAAATGTTTTGTTGAAAATAGAAGAGGGAGAAATTGACCAACAAGAAGGATCGGTGATGGTGGGAAAATTATTCCATGAAATTTATGTGGATAGTGCGTTAAGGCGCAGTGAGAATCTGGATAAAGCGGTGGTCGAAGGCGAATCCAAACCGAAATACGAAGGAGCGGCCATTTCCTGGAAAGAATATAAGTCAAGACAAAAATAGTAATCAAACCGATAGATATCCAAAGAGTTTTATTTATTTTTAGCGGATTCTTCCGATGAAGAATAACTATCTTTTATAAATTTTACATCTTGTTCTTTTAACATTTTATCCATTATATCCATTGAATTTTGTTTATATAATATGTTTATTTTGCTACATGAACTACTTATAAATATTCCTATTGGGTTATCGGATGTATTTTTTATATTTATTTTTGGATTTCCACACACAAAACTATTTAATAACCCAAAAAATGAAAAATTACTGGAAGGTTTATCCTTGTTTTTAATATAATGCAATATATCCTTATTTAATTGTTTTAACTTTTTATTTTCATCGGTTATGTCTTTTATTTCTACTAATTTTAATTCATCGTTATATAATATATTTTCTTCTAAAAAAATATCTGCATCATCATTGATATATTTATATTTAATTATTTTATATATAATAGAATAAGACATTTTTAACAATGTATTATCTTTCTCATTTAACAGCATAATGCTTTTGAATATTTTAGTTAACTTATCATTCACTAGGTCATCTGTATAAAAAGATTCATAATTGAATATATTCATTGTCTTTCCATTCTCTGTTTTTATTTTTTTTTCATCGAAAAATTCAATTGAGTTTATCATTGAAATCATTTTTTCATGTGTTCCTGAACGTTTTTTCGTGGACAATTCGTAGGCTTTGTATAGATAACTCAATATATCGTTTAATACATTTTCTAGACCACTTTTGTTATTCAAATTTCTATATTTTATGTTTATACACGCCGTGATGAATTGCATTATCTTGGGATAATGTGAATTATAATTATCATGTATTTCTTCTATTTTATTTATTAGTGTAATCACTAAATCATTCCATTTTAAAAATTCTAAATGTAACTGCTTCCAAAATATGTCTGACATTAAAATATTGGTAAAAATATCCCAGTCATTGTTATTAATAATATCTTTTGTGATATATTCACAATCTATATCGATTCGTTTGCTATAGATATTAATTCGTGTTTGAAGTCGATCTCTAGTTGCATTGTCTGTATTCTTATTTTTGTTCAGGGTTAACACGGTTGCAATCCTGATTTGCATTTTTTGTATTAGTTCTCTGTTTTTAATTTCATTCTCCTGGTTCTGTTTTGGCCTCATTACTGTTTTTCGATTAGGACGGTTTCCATCATTGGCTTTCAATGGCATTTTAGGTGGGGCTTCTCTCCTTACTGTTTTTCGAGTAGGAGGGTTTTCAACATTGGCTTTCACTTGCGTTTGTGGTGTTGGGCCTTGTCTCCTTACTGTTTTTCTTTTACTTACTACTGGTGGTTCTTGTGGGTTTAATAACGTGTTTATTAAATTTTGTCTATTTACTACTTTTCTTACAAAGTTTGCTGTATTATCTCTTGTTTGTGCTAGTTTTGCTGGAGTAGCCTTACTATGATTTATTACTTTTCTTTTACTCTCTTTAGGAGGTGTATTTTTGCGTGTTGCATTCTTTATTTCTACATTGCCAGGAGGTGTATTTTTGCGTGTTGCATTTCGTAAAGATTCATCCGTATTTAGTATTTGGTTCATACGATTGTATCTCATATTCAAATCAGTTACTTTTGAATCTGGATCATAATTCGTTGGCAATTTTGCTCTATTACCAGGGTTAGGGTTTGGAACAAATGGAATGACCTTTCTTTCAATATTTGTTTGTATCTCATTATTTTTTCTTGGATTTGGATGCTTAGATGGAATTATTTTACGAGGTCCATACCTTTTTTCACTGTTTGGTCTTGTGGTGTTGATTGCATTTTCTTTTTCATAATTCCATCTGGAATCATCCATTGTATTTTCATTATTTCTTTGGGTATACCATCCGGTTTCCGTTGTGGGTATATCCTTTTTAGTTGGTATGCGATTCTCTTCTTGAGTTCTTATATAATCCGTAACCAATATATTTTTTTCCCTATTATCCTTTATTTCATCCAATGATGCTGGATAGTTATAATTATGTCTTTTTCGGTTTTCACGATTTGAAACTGGAAGATTTTTTGGAATGCCGGTGTAGGTGTAGGCGTATTTATATCCGTCACTCATTTTTATATAGTATACATAGAAAAAACTTTGTGTTTTATTACTAGCAATCTTATATAATACTTCCTATACGAATCCATTATAATGTTCCATGTTGTAAAAAATATAAAGACAAAATACGATATACTATAAATAAATGTCTAAATCAAAAGCAACTCTCTTTATTTATATCGATCCTAAAAATATCGTTTTATATAATGCATATGAAAAACATATTGCAGCGCATAACCATAAAATCGACACGGATCCTTTTCCGGATTCTGGTTTCGACATCATTACTCCTAAAACCCATTTTTTACAACCAAATATTTTCTTTGCCTCCCAAATGGTCGATTTCGAAATCAAAACCGAAATGGAATATGAAGGAAATCCCGCCGCATTTTATATTCACCCTCGATCTTCCATTTCCAAAACACCCTTAATGTTGGCGAATCATACAGGAATCATTGATGCTGGATATCGCGGTAATATTAAAGGCGCATTTCGTAATCTAGATCCCAATTCAGAGTATGTCATGGAAGTAAATACGAGAGTTTTACAAATCTGTCATCCTTCCTTATGCCCAATTAGGGTCATTTTACAAAATTCTTTGACGGAAACGTCTCGAGGAGAAGGAGGATTTGGATCTACTGGAAGATAAATATATTTGGTTACTCACGAAATATATTTATACAGTATAACCATGAAAAAGAAACATCTAACCGCGGATATACAAACATATAAAGGAAAATTCCTATTACCGGTTCCACGGATTCCGCAGTTTTTTAAACCCAATAAAAAAGTAGTCGTATTTGATTTAGACGAAACCTTGGGTTCGTTCGGTGATTTATATTTACTATGGACGGGGGTCCAACATATTTTGCCTAAATATACCGATTTTTCTACATTCGCCGATATTTACCCCGAGTTTCTAAGATATGGCATCTTGAATATTCTCCAATTCATTTACGAAAAAAAACAGAAAGGGGAATGTTATAAAATATATATTTATACCAACAATCAATGTCCGAAAACCTGGGTGCAATCCATCTGTCATTTTTTCCAGTATAAATTACGGATTACCAAACCCGTTTTATTCGACCAGATTATTCGCGCATTTAAAATCGGGAATAAATGCATCGAATTAGGGAGAACGAGTCATCAAAAGAGCCATGAAGATTTGATTTCCTGCACACTTTTACCGAAAACCGCCGAAATCTGTTTTGTAGATGATACGGAATTCTCTCAAATGAAACAAGATCGCGTCTATTATATCCGTCCTCGTCCGTATCATCATGGTCTTTCTTTGGAAGAAATGATGAATCGACTTTTTTCTTTTTTTCGAGAGAAAACATCTGTTACGGAACTCCTTTTTTCCAACGATTATTGGCATCAATGGTTTTTGCTAAATGGTCGTAAAGAATCGACGGTTTCTCCCAAAAACCTTGCCGTCGAAATCGAGATTTCCAAGAAAATGATGTTTTCCATAAAAGAGTTTTTCATTTTAACCACGTTTTACGAGAACAAACATAAAAAAACGCGGAAACAACTTACGTCTCAGGTTCAACGGTCTACTTCAAATATGACTCTTTACGGATAATAACATCCATTCTTCATCCGTCAATTTTTGGAACAAGATACAATCGTTGAATTTGATTTGAATAAAACGATTCGCCCCGTTTCGACATAAAACGTGCATTCCTTCCGGTAAGAATTTGATATCCATGACCATCGCACCGTTGGTTAACGTCGGTATTTTATTATTCTTGCGAATCCAACGGATATATTTTCCCCTAAATAGTTCATGGATTTCATCTACGAGACGATATCCATCTAGTTTTTCCATGAAGGATTTGGGAGAAAGGTGGTGTTGGAGCAATGCGTTTTCCATTTCTTTCGAGAGAATATTGAACGTTTTGTTTTCTAAATAATGTGGAAGTTCGGAGGAAGATTCTGCTATTTCCTTCACCCATTCTTGGATTTTCTCTTTGGATATTTCTTTTTTTGCTTCCATCATCATTTCTCTCACTTTTTCCATTATATACTTATGATACCATGTAAAAATAAGTATATATTCTTTTGTTTTTTTGTAAAAATATAAATTCAGTAAATAATATAATAGATATAAAACCTATTGGAAATATTATAATGGAAACATATCATTCAAAATATGGTTTAATTACTTTATATACAAATGAAGTCTATATTGGAAAAACGTTTAAAGAAAATAAGTATTGGGATGAAGAAACATTATTAAAACTACGTGAATATATAGACCCGAATCGCAATATTTTAGAAATAGGAGGTCATTGTGGAACTTCCTCTATTGTATATTCTTCTTTTTTAAATGAAGATAAAAAAGTGTATGTGTATGAACCACAGAAAAATTTATATCGTTTATTAGTTCAAAATATAAATCAAAATAATTTACAAGATAAAATTATACCAAAAAATCTAGGTGTTTTTTGTTACGAAGGAAATGGAAAAATGAATGATATGGATTTAGATGGAGGTGGTGGTATCGTTTTAAAAAGATACAATGACGAAAATAGGTTAGATTGTAATTTTGGTGGTATTGGATTAGGTGAAAATGGGGAAGATATTGCCTTAACTACTATCGATAATATGGAATTAGATAATATTGGATTTATACATTGCGATGCACAAGGTTCTGAAAATTTTATTTTTTCTAAAGGAATCGAAACCATCCATAAGCATAGACCGGTTATATTCTATGAAAATAATGCAGTATATGGTAGTTATTTATATGATAATGTTTGTAAATCCTATTTAAATTATAAAGAAGAAAGTGTATTTGATATTAAAAAATACTGTATGGAAGAGTTACATTATTCAAAATATATAGATATGTTTAATAATGGAATAGATACTATTTTAATTCCTTAAACGACCTTCTTATTATCATGAATCGATACTTGTATCGTGGGAATATTGGTTTTTTTTCCAAACCATTGGAAAAATTGATTGACATAGACACCTACCATTGGAAATTGCACGATTTCTACCAAGACTAAATTCGTAAATAATATAAACGCACTCCCAAAAATAAACATAATATCCATCGGTTTTAAATTATATGTCTCTCGAAATGGATGAAAACGAATCATTAAAAAGAAACACAGGAAAAATTGGACTGCGACATTGAGATAATTGACTAAAGTAGGAAGGGTTGCAAAAACACCGAAAAAAACGGCTAAATAACCTATATGAATAAACAGTAAAGATATTAAATAAATCGGTATTGCTACATTATCGATTTTCATTTCTCTCTTTATCTTAATCTATTCTTGGATTTTAATGGCGGAAGAAATTATTGCAAAGAAATATGTTTTGAGAGAATTTATAGGAAGAGGCAAATTCGGTTCGGTCTATAAAGGAGAGAAAATCGGGGTAGGAACTCGAACTACGGTCGCGATTAAATTCGAAGCCAAAGATACGGATATTCCTCTTTTGAAAAAAGAAGCACGGATTCTGGAATATTTGGTAAGGAATGGGATTCGAGATCAAGTTCCCGTGGTTCATTGGTATGGTTTACATCGAGAAGATTCGGTTTGTGTAGTGATGTCGTATTTGGGAGAACAGACCCTTTCTACGAAGGATTTTTCTCTCGAAGAAAAGGAAACTTGGTATAAAACGGCTAAATCTCTCTTGGAACGAATACATTTTTACGGAGTTATTCATCGGGATTTAAAACCAGGACATTTTCTTTTTTACAATGGGAAATGGAAATTGATCGATTTTGGATTTGCGGTGTTTGTTTCAGGGGATGATGACGAGGTTGGAAAAAAGAGAGAATATATGGTTGGTAGTCCTAATTATGTTAGTTTAGCCGTTCATGGAGGAGCAGAACCATGTAAAAAAGACGACATGATTTCGCTCGATTATATTTACTTGGAATTGGTTTTAGGAGTATTACCATGGGCGAATGTTCCTATGGATTTTCAAATGAGTGAATTTCCTGTAAATCATTTATTACATCCGGCGAATCAATATCGAGCTTCTCTCAAATTACAATCGTGAATATTTTTTGTTTATATAATGTAAACAAATGTCTACCGGATATTATCCAGATAATTATAATATTACCAATACAACTATTATTGTTCGTGCGGATGTTACGGTAATAGAAGCAGACGCGTTTCGTAACTTTTCAAGTTATGATAATAATACTCAAACTAAAGTATATACGTTTATATTTGAATCAAATACAACTTTACTAAGGATTGAGGATTATGCATTTTACTCTTGTAATATGGACACTTTTATCCTACCTTCAAGTGTGACTAGTATAGGAAATTATGCATTTTGTTTTTGTAATATGGACACTTTTATCCTACCTTCGAGTGTGACTAGTATAGGAAATTATGCATTTAGTTCCACTAACTTTAATTCTTTTACATTTGCTTCAAATAATAATTTATTGACGATTGGTGATTCTGCATTTACCAGTTTTCTAACTAAGTCTGACTTTATAATACCGACTAGTGTTACTAGTATAGGAAATATTTGTTTTTCAGTAGCTGCATTTAGGGCAAAATGCATTATGAATTGTAAAATTACAGAAATACCACTAGGTGCATTTTCATTCACGCATCTTGAAGCATTATACTTTAATGAATTTTTTGCTTCTTTACCAAATACAATTACAAAAATAAATGATGAGGCATTTTATCAATTCTATTTTGATAAGACAATTCTTAATTCTGACTTCACTGATATAAGTTTTAATATATATATACCGAGCAGAGTTACATATATTGGTTCTAATGCGTATTCCGATTTTTTTAAGATGTTTGATTTTACAAACGAATTTACTATATACATACCAAATCGTGTTACTTATTTAGCTCCAGATGCTATTGTAATAACAGATTTTAATGATCCAGGATATTTAATTCCTACAAGTATCAAAAATTTCAGTTCATATGTATCATTGGATCCTACTTTATTTCCTGGTCTTTCTATTACGAATGCACCGGTATGTTTTCTAGTAAATACCAAGATCTTGACAATGCAATCCAATAATAAAGAAAAATATGTGTCCATTCAAGATTTACGGAAAGGGGATCTTGTGAAAACTTTGGAAAATGAATATAAAAAAATAGATGTCATTGGGCATTCTATTATTGAACATCGAATCGATAATCAAATACAGAAAAATAGATTATATGTTTGTTCCACAAATAAATATGCAGAATTATTTGAGGATTTAGTAATGACTGGTTGCCATTCTATACTGGTAAATAAATTAACAGATAAACAACGTGCAGAAACCATGGAAATGACTGGACGTATATACATTACTGGAAATCGTTATCGTTTATTTGCATGTCTGGATGAAAAAACAACGGTTTATCCAACCGATGGAGATTATGAAATTTGGCATTTTGCTTTGGAAAATAACGATGAAAAGGGTAATTATGGGGTTTATGCAAATGGTTTATTAGTAGAATCTTGTAGTAAAAGAACCATGCATGAATTTTCAGGAATGCAGTTGGTGTAAATAAAAGTCATTTGATTTGATTTGATTTGATTTGATTTGATTTGATTTGATTTGATTTGATTTGATTTG
>Ga0114966_10000771_pt1 | contig 30247 bp, 25 predicted proteins | sample M_130207_XF_Meta_FD_87029 | JGI IMG/M metagenome (GOLD analysis project Ga0114966, IMG submission 87029) | Freshwater microbial communities from Lake Montjoie, Canada to study carbon cycling - M_130207_XF_MetaG | ecosystem: Environmental > Aquatic > Freshwater > Lake | place: Lake Montjoie... | reverse complement strand
CGCCTGCGCCTGTTTGGCGGTTTCCTGCAATTCCTTCCAGGCCTTGCGCAGTTCATCCCAAGGTGATGGCGCAGCAGGTGGTGGTAACGGCGGTGCGTTCTGGCCGGTTTGCTTGAGCCACGCGGCTTCGCGCATCTGGCGCTGCTCTTCCGTCATCGGCGGCGGGGCACTTTGACGCCTCATCTGCCAGTTTTCCCATAGCCATTTCACAAAGCCTGCCACCAACGCGATGACGATGATCGCCGCTTGGAAGGGATCAAAGTCAGCGCTTAGCAGCAATGGAGGAGCTTGGAACATGGAACTATTTTGCCGAAGGTGAATCACCGGCGATCTTGGTGCGCATGTCGGTGTCGGCGAGGACGTTTTTGTATTTGGCGTAATCCATGACGCCGAGTTGGCCGTTGCGGAAGGCTTCAGCGATGGCTAGCGGCACTTGGGCCTCGGCTTCAACCACGCGTGCACGCATTTCTTGGGTGCGGGCGGACATTTCCTGCTCCAAGGCCACAGCGGCTGCGCGCCGCATTTCAGCGTTGGCTTGGGCGATTTTTTTGTCGGCCTCGGCCTGCTCGGTTTGCAGTTTGGCACCGACGTTTTCACCGACGTCGATGTCGGCGATGTCGATGGAGAGAATCTCAAAGGCGGTGCCGGCATCGACGCCTTTGTGCAGCACGAGCTTGGAGATGTTGTCGGGATTTTCGAGCACGTCTTTGTAGGACATGGAGGAACCGATGCAGGTGACGATGCCCTCACCGACACGCGCAATGACCGTTTCTTCCGTCGCACCGCCAACGAAGCGATCAAGATTCGTGCGTACGGTTACACGGGCGAGGACACGGATGGAAATGCCGTCTTTGGCCACGGCCTCGATCTTGCCGCTGCGGCCCATGTTTGGATGCGGGCAGTCGATGACCTTGGGATTGATGCTGGTGCGCACGGCTTCGAGCACGGTCTTGGTGGTGCCTTTGCAGGCGAGGTCGATGGCGCAGGCGCGATTGAAATCGAGCGGGATGCCCGCTTTTTCGGCGGCGATGAGGGAGAGCACGACATGCGTGACCTCACCGCCTGCGAGGAAGTGCGCCTCAAGCTGATCAGTGTTGATGGGGATGCCGGCCTTGGCCGCCGTGATGCGTGTATCGACGATGAGAGCGTTCGGCACGCCACGCAGCCACATGGCGAGTAGAGTGGTGATACTGACCGGCGCATTGGCAATCATGGCACGTAGCCAGAGGTTGAAGAATTTGGCAACGATCAGAAAAACGATCAGCAGGACGATGATAACGACGCCGTAAATGAAAATCCAGACTGGTTCAGGCAGCATAATGATGGAGGGATAGTTTGAGGTTGGTTAAGTTGAGATTAATCGAACCAGCAGATTGCCAGGTTCGGTGGCGATGACTTCCACTGGTGCTCCTGCGGCGGCCAGACCGTTTTGACAACGCACATCGTAGCGCTGGCCAGCGATTTCAGCACGTCCCAGCGGACGCAGTTCGGTGAGAGCGACACCTTGTGAGCCTAGAGCAGCGGTGACTGCCATGGGTGTGTCGATGCTGGTGGTAAGTGTCAATGCGCGGCGGAAAAACTTGGCAGCAAACCAACGCATCCAAGCCAGCAAGATCACTGCAGAAAAAACCAAGATGCCGAGCGCCAACGCTAGACGCAGTCCAGAACTCCAACCTGCCAATTCCTCTGACATTAGCGTAAGCCAGACGGCGGTGAGAATCGAGATCGTGCCAAGAATACCCGCTACCCAGCCGGGTAGGAAAGTTTCCAGCATCATGAGGAAGATGCCGAACAACGTGAGGATGGCGATGCTGGCGAGCATGGTTAACTCCATGCTGAACGCGGCACAGGAGGGCGTCAAGACGCGATGCGAATTCAGCGTGTCGGTGCCAACGATTGGCTCCAAACCTTCGCGTCGGTAGGAATGCTGCCGAGATTTAAAAACGTTGGGGACGCAGGACTGGCAAATGTGGTGCGGGCAAGCCGTGTGACATCCGCTGTAGCAGCGGCTTCAAGCAGACTTTTGCTTCCAGACTTCGCCGGTGATCCAACAGGCGCTCGGGCCAGAATCGGATCGCCACCGAGTTCGGCACGCGGTTCGATGCGTGTCCAAGTATTCGCGGACCAATAGTCGCCTTTCCATGCACGATTCGAGCTGGTGGGGACATAGATGGCGAAGCGGTCAAACAGCACCTCGGGCACATACCGGCTGCCGACACGGCTGGCGAGTGGTGGGTCCGTCGGATCGGGGCGGCTTTCGGTCGATTCGATCAGGTACTCTTTGTCGTCGATCTTCACCACACACCACGCATGACCGCCAAGATCGCCATAGCGGCCCAAGGCCACGCGCACTTGAAAGCCACGCGACATGAGCCAGTCTGCCAGGAAGATCGAGGAGTCCTCGCAGTCGCCACGCTGCAGCCGCTGCGTTTCATCAGCGAACTGCCAGCAGTCAGTCTGCTCTTTTTTAGCATAGTTGGTGCCCGACTTCGCACCGGGATCGTTGGTATAACGGCAATTGGCATGCACAGCCGCCCAAATCGTAAATAGCTGCTGAACCCGTGACTGGTTTTTTGCAAACACCGCCGAGGGTGCATAGCCGGTGAGAAACTCATTCACGTAGCGGAAATTGCCGGCGCTGTCGGCGGCGATCACTGCGTATTTGCGGCGGCACTTCGGGCATTCCAGCGCCATGCTGCGCTGGGCACGCGAGAGCTTCATGAAATGCGGCTGCTTGCAATGCACGCAGGTGCTGAAAAACGGCTCGTCAGCCGACTTTGACAATGCTTCGGGGGTAAAATCACGCAACCGCTGGCCCAGCACCAACAAAGCCTCGTGCATCAACCCGCTGGCTCGCGGCCGCAGCGCCACGGCCATATGCGTCATCTCCGGCTGAGAACGATGGGAATATTCATGAAAGCGCTGCCCGAGCTCACGCAAACTCGGGCTGCTGGCAGAGCAAACAGAAACACGGTAGTAACGCGGCATGCCTTCCTGAACCAGTTCAGTGACTTTGTTGAGGTCCGAGGTATCAATTTTGGCAAACTCACGGTCCAGCCAGGCTTCCATTTCAGGATCGACGCGGAGCATCGGGGTTTTCGCCGCCAACCGCGAATAATTGAACTGGTCCACCAAGTCCACGCGGAACCGCGCTGGGCTGTATTGAGCGCCAGGGCTGGTCATGAGCTCTCCCAGCCGCATTTTCCACCCGTCCAACCATCCCTCCTTGATGGCGGCAATGCCTCCCGCCAGCATGACGGCGGAGGCGACGGACCAAGTGATGAGTCGGCTATTCATTCGCAGCCAAATTATAGTTTTTATAAGATTTGTGCAACCAAAACCCTCTTTCTGACAAAGTCCTTACGTTTGTCAAAACCCACCCCGTTTTGGCCAGATCACCCCTATTTCTTCACGCTATAGGGAACTTTGGGCGTGTAGGGCCACAATTTCGGAGCTGTCACTCCGATGGCTCCAAACAGCGTGCCCGGACTGTCATCCACGTTGTCACGAGGATCCCCAAACCACGCCGCCTGCGGATTTCCGCTGGCATTGGAAACAAAGATGCCCCCACGCTCCGAACGTCCAATCAGCACGCCTGCCGTGCGGATTCGTTCCGGTGCCAAGTAGTAAGTTCCCTTCGAGGACACGACCTCAGCCTTGTAAACCCCCACTGGGAACAAAACCATGCCCTGTCCGCACTCACGCGACTCATTCGGGCCGATCACGATGCTAGGAGCATCAGCCGGGGCGATTTCAACGGAGCCGCAGGCAGCAAGCAGCAGCGGGGCGATCAAGGCGGGAAGAAGACGGGATAATTTCATGAGAAGGGTGGACGGAATAAAGCCGGTTGGTAAATCGAACACCAGCATTGAATCAGGAAATGTGCCATGCCTCACTTGGATTTCAGCGTGAGCGTCACCCGCAGCACCTCCGCCACACTTTGACCGGGAATTTCCACGGCCCGTAGGGTCAGTAAGCCCCGCTGCGCTGCCAACTTTATCGTTCCGAGCGAAAGCGTGTGAAAATCGCGCATGTAGCTCTCACCTTTGCGCGATGCCCGATCCTGATCGTCCAGCAGGCGCGGATACCAGCCTGGCGTGACCTTGCCAGTCGTTTTAGCGTCACCAAAGCTCAACTCAATTATTGATCCCACGTCCGCCTCCGGGCAGACATATTCGATGCTTGCCTCGTATTCGCCTGCGGTGTGAACATCGATGTCCCACGTCATCGAGGCATCCTTGGTCTTCCAATTCACGAAATAAGAGCAGTTGGGTGCGCTCGAACTGCGCTGCACGCCGCCGTGTGGCTCGCCATCGCGTGCCGGTAGCATCGTGATCGGGAATTCGGTGTAACCGACGGGATAGGGACGCTTATCCACGAGTTTCGGGCCGCCCTTATTTTGACCCTTCCCTTTGCCGCCAACTGGTACTGACACATATGGACTCCCAAAAATCTCCTCGTGCCACGCCGTCGCTTTTACCGCGAGTTTGGTCGCGAGCTCAGGCTGCTCTGCAGCGATGTCTTTCTTCTGATTCGGGTCCGCCACCATGTCAAACAAACCTCCCACGGCATCCAGACGATGCGTCTGCGTCCGCACACTCAAACGTCCACCGTTGTAGTTCATCAACTCTCGTGCTCCATGTTTCGACTCGCCACCGAGCAGCAAAGTCGAAAAATCCCAGCCATCCAGTGGCTTCGTGCTCACCATCGGTACACTCGCCAGTTTTGTGAGCGTTGGCAGCAGATCAATCGCCCCCGCGATCGGTGTGATCATTGTCCCAGGCTTGATCTTCCCCGGCCAACGCATGAACAGCACCGAACGCACCCCACCTTCATCGGTCACACCCTTTTTGCCCTTCATTCCGCCGTTCCAGCGTCCGCTGTTGGGCCCGTTGTCACTGAAATAGACGACGATCGTGTTCTCCGTGAGTTTGAGGTCATCGAGCTTCTTCAGCACGCGGCCAACGTTCATGTCGATGTTGTCCACCATCGCCAGCACTGTGCGAGTTACCGCCAGATCTTCTTTATCTCCCTCCGCACCGCGCATCGTCACCGGTGAGTCTTTGAACTTGTTCCAGTGCTCATCCGGCACACTGAACGGTGAGTGTGGCGTCGTCAGCGGGACGTAGCAGAAAAATGGCTTCTCTCGATTCGTCTCGATGAACTCCATCGCCCTCCCCACCAAGACATCCACAATGAAGCCCTTCGCGCGAAACGCTTGCCCGTTGTGCTCTAGCGGTGGGTCGAAATACTCACCCCAGTGACCACTCGTGTAGCCCACATACTCCTGAAACCCACGAGCATTCGGATGATACGGCCACTGGCTGCCATTGTGCCATTTGCCGAACGCCCCCGTGGCATAACCGCTTGCCAAAAAGCTGTCGGCGATGGTCTTCTCATCCGTGTTCATCCGCTCTTGTCCCGTCGAGACCCCCAGCACCCCGCTGCGCGAGTGGTAGCGTCCTGTCAGAAACTCCGCTCGCGTCGGTGCACAGAGCGCACACACAAAAAAGCGGTCAAAACTGGCCCCCGCCTTCGACAATGAATCAATATTTGGCGTCTGAATGTTCGTATTGCCATTGATCGAGTAATCGCCCCACCCCGAATCATCCGCCAAAAACACCACCACATTCGGCGGCGCCGCTTGAAGAGAATGTGCAGCGAGGAGAGCAAGGAACAGGCAGAATAGCTTCATCATCGCCCAGTAACGCACCGCACACCTACCGGCTATCACTACCTTGAACGGCGTCGAACTCCTCCCTTGACCCCGCCTCGAAAGCCACTACCATCCGCGCCCCACGCCCCGGCGAAAGCAGCATTCCGCGCCTCGCCCGGTCACGTGACCTCATCACCATGAAAGAAAACATCCATCCTAAGTCCGCTGAAACGACGATCACCTGCACCTGCGGCACCGTCTATAACACGGTCTCCACTGTGCAGAACCTGCGTATCGGGATCTGCTCCGCCTGCCATCCTTACTTCACCGGTGAGCAGCGCTTCATCGACACCGCCGGTCGTGTGGACAAGTTCGCCCAGCGCTACGGTTCCACCCGCGCTCGCCGCACGGCTCCGAAGCTCGAAACCACCGCCGCAGAAGCCTAGCTCTCGCATCTCTCTTTTTAGCCAAACGGTGTCCATGCCTCGTGCTGGGCACCGTTTTCTTTTTGTCACCGCTTATCGTTTCATCTCACGCACATGGATTACTCCGCAGTCATCGCCGGCAAACGCACTCGCTTTGCCGACCTCGAAGACGTCATTGGCAGGCCGAACTTCTTCGATGATCCCAAGAAGGCCGGCGAACTGCTGCGCGAGCATCGCAACCTGCAAAAACTCCTCGCAGACTGGGCCGCGTTTGAAAAAGCGCAGACCGAACTGACGGAGAACCGCGACATGGCCAAGTCCATGGAGGATCGTGAAATCGCCGAGATGGCCGCGGCGGAGATCCCCGTGCTCGAACAGCGTCTCATCGACCTCGAAAAATCCATCCAGGAATCCATTCTGCCGCCTGATCCGCTCGAAGGCCGCGATATCATCCTCGAAATCCGCGCCGGCACCGGCGGTGATGAAGCCAGTCTCTTTGCCGCCGATCTCCTGCGCATGTACACCCGCTTCGCTGAAAACCGTGGCTGGAAGGTCGAATCCCTCGACACCAGCCCCTCCGACGTCGGTGGCTTCAAGGAAGTCATCGTCAAAGTCAGCGGCGATGATGTGTATCGCGTCATGAAATACGAAAGCGGCGTCCACCGTGTGCAGCGCGTCCCTGCCACCGAGGCCCAGGGCCGCATCCACACCTCCGCCGCCACTGTCGCCGTCCTGCCCGAGGCCGAAGAAGTCGATTTCGAACTCAAGTCCGACGAAGTCCGCATCGAAGTCTGCCGCTCCTCCGGTGCCGGCGGTCAAGGCGTGAACACCACCGACTCCGCCGTGCAGGTCATGCACATTCCCACCGGCACCATCGTCCGCTGCCAGGACGGCCGCAGCCAGATCAAGAACAAAGAAAAAGCCCTCAGCATCCTGCGCTCACGCCTTCTGGAAAAAAAGCAGCAGGAAGAAGCCGCCAAATACTCCGCCAACCGCCGCAACCTCATCGGCAGCGGTGGTCGCGAGGAAAAAATCCGCACCTACAACTACCCGCAGAACCGCGTCACCGACCACCGCATCGAGCTGACCCTCTACAACCTCGACCAGTTCATGGAAGGCCGCATCGACCCCATCCAGCAGGCCCTCCTCGCCAGCGACCTCAAGGAACGTCTCGCTGAGGCTGGATTGAATTAAGGAAAGAATCAGACCTTCAAGCCCAGCGCCAGCCGCGCTTCCTTGCGCACCGTTTTGGCCGCTTTGAGCGCTTCTTTCATCTGCCTGGCCGTTGCCTCATGGCCGGGATAGCGAAACTCCACCGCGTAATCGGTCAATCCAGCCAGCGCCGACAGCATGGCGGCCCACAGCGGCTCCACCGGCAGCAGCAGGTTTAGCAGCTTTTTCAGATCATGCGTCTTGGGAGACATGATGTCGGCCTCCTCCAGACGCGCCTTGAGATATTTTTCCGCGCTTTGCTGGCACAGAAAACAGCCATGGTCATGGAACGTCACCTTGCGACGCCGGGACAGGATCAGCGCGAGCTGATAGTCCGCCTCCGCCTTCTTGATCCACTCACGCGTGGACGGCTTCATACATGACCTTTCCTTCATTGGTGATGCGCGTCATAAACAAATCCTTTTGTCGCACCCGTCGCTCCACCTCCGACTCCCCGCGCACCAGCACATCCACCGGAAAGTCAGCGTCCACTTTCAGCCGGATTTTCACCGCCGCATCCCGCATCACCCGCCTTTTCTTTGGCAGCACCACCAGCACGTCCACATCCGAGTCCTCGGTCGGCTTGCCATAGGCGTATGAGCCAAACAGGATGATCCGCTGCGGCCTGCAGGCCACAGCGATTTCATCGCAGTAACGCTTGATGTCCGTCATGGCGATCATGTCCACAGTAAGCCTCGCAAGCACTGGATCATCAACTCGTTTTTCCCGCCTCAAAATGGCCAAGATCATCCCGCTCAAACTACTGGCGCTTGAATCATTTCTTCGTCATTCATAAATCGCCATTTGTCATTCCCCAATCAGGCATCAATCCTGCTCTGTTAACCGTTTCATCCAGCCATGTCCGAAACACCTCCGCCCACTCTACGCCACCACGGTTTCCAACTTCTCGAAGACGACCTGCATTATCTCATGGAGGCCTTTGCCAAGGTGCTGCGTCAACTTGGGGAGCCAGAATTGGCCGATTGTCTGCCGTGGATCGGCACCGGCGTGCCGCAAAAGACGAATCGTTCCCTCGGTCAAGCTTACTCCATTGCCTTCCAACTTCTGAACGTCGTCGAAGAACGTGCCGCGTCGCAGATTCGCCGTCTGCGCGAGAAAAAACATGGACCTGAAGCCGAGAAGGGCCTGTGGGCGGACAATTTGAAGCAACTGCGCACCCTCGGCCTCAATGAAGCCGACATCCTCGCCGCACTGCGCGAAGTCTGCGTCGAGCCCGTGCTCACCGCGCATCCCACTGAGGCGAAACGCGAGACCGTGCGCGAACTGCACCGCGAGATCTACAGCCTCATGAACCGTCATGAGAACCCGGCTTACACGCCGCGTGAGCAGGCGCGATTGCAAAGCCAGCTTCAGACCCAGCTCGAAAATCTCTGGCGCACCGGCGAAATCCACGTCACGCGGCCAAGCATAGAAGCAGAGCTGCAAAACACGCTGCATTACTTGCGCGATGTGTTTCCTGAAGCCCTCACCCGTGCGCACGTTCACCTGCGTGAGGCCTGGCAGGCCGCCGGTTATGATGTGACTCAGATCGACTCCCTGCCGCCCCTGATCCGCTTCGGCTCCTGGATCGGCGGCGACCGCGACGGGCATCCCTTCGTCACCGCGGATGTCACCCGCCACGCTTTGCAGGTCATGCGCAAAAACGCCCTGCGGGTGCAGCGCCGTGCCCTCGAATCCCTCGCCTTCCATCTTCCGCTCAGTTCGCTGTTCCAGATCACACCGCCGCAGCTCACGGAGTTGATCGCCACACTCACCGCACAGCTAAAAAACGAGCCCGGCGTCGATCTCGCCTACATCCTGGAGCGCAACAAAGAGGAGCCTTGGCGTGCCGCCGTTTACCTCATGCGTGCCAAGGTGATGCTGGCCATCGAGAAGCCCGCCTCGCCTGCGGCTTATGTGCAGCCGAATGAACTGCGTGCCGACATCGACGCCCTCGCGCAAACCTTGCTCGATGTCGGTTCCAAGGCCGTCGTCGAAGAACAAATCGTTCCCTTCCGCCGCAACCTCACCGCCTTCGGTTTCCACTCCGCCGTGCTCGATGTGCGGCAGAACTCCGCCTTCCATGAGAAAGCGCTCGATCAACTCCTGCGTGCAGCTGGGCTGCTTGACTCCGGTTCCTTCATCGATTGGAGCGTCGAGAAAAAACGCGAACTACTCGATCGCGAACTCGCCTCGCCACGTCCCTTCCTCTCGCCCGGCATCTCTGCGGGTCCTGAAGCCGACACCGTGCTCGCTTGTCATCGCGTCTTGGCCGACCACCGCAAGCAATTCGGCAACGCCGGTCTTGGATCACTCATCGTCTCGATGACGCGTCGCGTTGAAGACTTGCTCATCGTTTATATCATGGCCCGCGAGGCCGGTTTGATGGAATGGACGGCCGAAGGCCTCGTCTGCCCGCTGCCCGTTGTGCCGTTGTTTGAAACCATGGGCGACCTCGAAGCGGGTCCCGGCATTGTTGAGACTTTCCTCGCTCATCCGGTCACCCAGCGCAGCCTGAAAGCACAAAGCAATGGCGGCACACCAGTGTTCCAAATGATGGTCGGTTACTCCGACTCCAACAAGGACTGCGGCATCGTCGCTAGCCAGTGCGCCCTGCATCGTGCGCAGCGTGAGCTGTCCGCCACGATCCTCAAACACGGCGCACGTCCCATCTTCTTCCATGGTCGCGGTGGCACGGTAGGCCGTGGTGCAGGCCCCACGCATTGGTTCATGGAAGCACTGCCGCACGGCTCCCTCAGCGGCGGCATGCGCATGACCGAACAGGGCGAGACCATCGCGCAAAAATACGCGCACCTCGGCTCAGCCGTTTACAACACCGAGCTGCTCATGGCCTCCACCACCGCAGCGACGGCACGCCATCGCAGCACCGAATCCCGCGCACATCCCGCGCTCGAACCACTTTTCGACAAACTCGCTGCCGACAGCCGTGATGCGTATCGCGCCTTCCTGCATGCACCGGACTTCATGAAGTTTTACCGCCAGGCCACGCCTATCGATGCACTTGAAAACTCACGCATCGGCTCACGTCCGGCCCGCCGCACCGGCCAAGCATCGCTCGACGATCTGCGCGCCATTCCATGGGTCTTTTCGTGGACGCAATCACGTTTCTACCTGCCCGGCTGGTTCGGCGCAGGCAGTGCCCTGTCAAAGCTCAAAGCAGACGATTCCAAAGCTTACGAGACCCTCGCTGCGGCCATTCCCGGCTCCGCGTTCCTGCGTTACGTCCTCACCAACATCGAAAGCTCTCTCGTCAGCGCCAACACCGACCTCATGCGTGCCTACGCCGGTCTTGTGGAGGATACCAGTGTGCGTGACCGCTTCCTCGGCACCATCCTCACCGAATACGAAACCACGAGAAACATCATCGACGATCTGTTCCATGGCACCTTTGAAGAACGCCGTCCTCGCCTCGCCTACACGCTGAACATTCGCGAAGAACCGCTCAAAGTGCTGCACCAACAGCAAATCGCCTTGCTCCGCGATTGGCGTGCCCTCGCCGCTGCCGGCAAAACCGAAGCCGCTGATGCCATGGTATCCGACCTGCTGATTTCCATCAACGCCATCGCGTCTGGGTTGCGGACGACGGGTTAAACCAGAATGACTCCGACGTCACTTTGACTGGGCTTCCGGCTTGTCAGACGGAGCACGTTCTGGGAGATCCAGCGCCCACAACTCCCGCCCGAACTGATCGCTGTCCGCTTCACACAGCAGCATGCCTTTGAGCACGGCGACGACGTCGATCGATCTGTTATAGTCAGCCAGTTTCCGGCTACCTTCCTCGGTTCCGTCAGTGATCCAAATGTCCGTGCCCGACGCCGCATTTTTGCGTTGAAACGCCACCCGACCATCCGGCATTGGGATCATCCGGAAGATCTCCGCATCCTCCTCTCCAAGGGCAATGTCGATGACGAGATGAGTTCCATCCTTGGTGCCGTCCGAGCACCAAAGCTCAAGGCCATGCTCGCCAACATCCATGACAAAAAAGAGTCGCCCGCCAACGGTCACTGGACTGGGATGATTGGCAAGTGGAAGGGAGAAACTGGCGTCTTTGTACGGGTTGCTATCCCAGATGGCCTTGGATCCTTCAGCCGTGCCATCACTGCTCCACAAGCCACAGCGTCGCGACTTGTCGTAAACGAGCATCACACCGAGATCGCCCACACGCCCGAACCACCGTGGATGTGCTTCGGACTTCGACCATGACCATGTTTCCAGTTCAGCGACAGATTTCCCATCCGTGAACCAGAATTCAAAAGGCTGCTTCCGCGCCCCCTTGGGCAGCATCAACACTCCATTGGGCAGGGAAAGGAGTTGGTTGCGAGCATCATCGTTTTCAAAAGCAGGAAGCCTCGGCAACGCCAGCTTTTTCAACCCAGCGCGTGTTCCATCAATGCTCCAAAACGCCGTGCCCTCCAAGTCCAGCTTCAACATGGCCCCCTTCAGCATCACACCGTCGGTATAGTCTCCCCAGCCGTCGAAAGGCACCGCGAGGGCTTCCGTCACGCCGGTGTGAAGATTGAGAGCTACCAGGCCATGCCCCTGGTAGTCACCGTGGAGCGAAAGCACCAGACGATCTCCGATCAGAAAAGGCTGGGCATGCTTGCATACATCCTTCCCATCTTCGGATATGGGCCTTGTTCCAGCCTCGGTGCCGTCCGTCACCCACACCCGGCTGCCTTTGCCAAGCGCCGCGTTGGGGCCTTGGAAATACAGGTGGTCCTCGAAGACAAACGGATTGTCAAAAGTGGACTCGCGATCCCGCAGCGGAAAATCCTTGATGTGTCGTGTGCCTGCCGTGCTGCCATCGGACTCATAGAGTGAAACGACTTCCTTGCCATTCTGACTGGAGTAGGCGCTGAACCAAACCCGATTATCCGAAACGAAGAACCCTCTTGGGTACGAACCCTCCAGGCCCGGATTCAAGTCAGCGACCAATCGCAGCTTGGCGGGTTCCGCCGCAGTGATGGCTGAGGCAAACATGATCCCAACACAAAGAATGGAGCGGCACATATTCGGCAGCATAACGAACTGAGATCGCAAACGTCAATGTCTGAATCGACCTCACGCTCTGCCGCGATACTCCCCCGGTGCCACGCCAACCCAGCGCTTGAACACGCGCGAGAAAATCGCCGCGTTCGCATAGCCCACGTTGGCAGCAACGACTTCCAGCTTGTCGTTCTCCGTTTCCAGGAAGCGCCGCGCCTGCTCCATACGCAAACAAGTCAGGTGCTGCATCGGACTGCGGCCGAGTTCCTTCAAACACAGCCGCCGCAGATGCTCCGGGCTGCAATGACTGCGATGCGCCAGTTCTGCGAGCGTCCAATCTCGCATCAAGTCCTGCTCCACATCCGCCCACAGCTTCGCCACCCGCGGTTCCTGCCGCCACCATGGCTGTGCGATGCGGCGGATCGTCGCATGCAGCAGTTCCAGCCAGTGATGAATCAGCCGCGCTTCACGCTCGCCCTCCCACTCCGCCCGCAGGCCGGTCATGATGCGCACAATCTCATCCGCATGCGCCGTCGGCATCACCGGCGATGCCGCACCGACCACCGGCGTCACAAAACTCGGCTCGTCATAACGCACCCACGCAAAACACCAGCGCTCACGACTCTTCGCTTCAAACGCATTCAACACACGCGGCGGTGCCAAGCACACCATGCCCGGCTTCACCCGCTGCCAGCGTCCATCCAGCATGATCTCCCCTTCACCACTCACGCAGGCCAGCACAAAACTTCCCTCCGGCGTCATCCTCACCCGCCGATACGGCGGCAGCGCCTCATCCATGCCCAGTCGTGCGATGCGATGCGTCGTCATCTCCACACACTCCCGCGCCTCCACCACCCAGCGCTTCGTGCGTGGGCCGTCGATGGTCGTTTCGTGGAGTTCCTCGTTCATGAGTTTCATTTAATCGCTGTTCCCCAACGATGTCACGCACAGGTGCATTTCAGGCATGACACCGTGCATGTTACCCTGCTAGCCTGCATTCATGATCCGCGTTTATTCAACCATGAAACCAATCCTCGCACTTCTCCTCATCACCACCGCACTCCACGCGGAGCCCGTATCCCTCTTCGATGGCAAAACCCTCGACGGCTGGGACTTTGACCCCAAAATCTGGCGCGTGGAGGACGGCATGATCACCGGCGGCTCCACCACGGAGAAGATCAAAGAGAACCACTTCATCTGCACGAAGAAGAGCTACCAGAACTTCGAGCTGAAGCTCAAAATCAAAGTCAGCGGCGATCCGAAGACCGGCATGCTCAACAGTGGGATCCAAATTCGCAGCGTACGCGTGCCCGGCGGTGCTCACATGAGCGGTTATCAGGTCGATTGCGGTGCGGGCTGGTTCGGCAAGATCTACGACGAGGCACGGCGCAACAAGGTCATCTGGGCACCGACGCCCGAGCAGCAGGCGGCGCTCGACAAGGTCGTCGATGTACCCGGCTGGAACGAATACCGCATCCGCGCTGAAGGAACGCGCATCCAGACTTGGATCAACGGTGTCCTCTGCATCGACTACACCGAGACCGATCCCAACATCGCGCTCGATGGGCTCATCGGTCCGCAAGTTCATAGCGGCGGCGTTTGCCTCGTGCAGGTGAAGGACGTGACGATTGAAGAACTGCCCGCCACACCGAACGCGCCCACCTGGCAGTCGCTCGGCGGCGTCGATGAGGCCCGCAAAAAAGTCGCCCCACCGAAACCGCAGGCCGATGCCGCCAAACCGAAACGCGACATCAGCTACAACAACGTCCAAGGCACCGCTTTGAGCGCGGAAGAAGAACAGAAGAAGTTCCACCTGCCCGAAGGCTATGAGATCGAACTCGTCGTCAAAGAGAGCGAAGGTCTCGGCAAATTCGTCAGTGTTTACTTCGATCAACGCGGGCGAATGTGGACGCAGACCGCGCTGGAGTATCCCGTCGATGCCAATGAAAACCCCGCCGCCGCCGAAGCCGTCTATGCAGGCAAAGGCAAAGACAAGGTGCTCGTCTATCCGCGGGAGTCGGTGAATGGACCGATTCCCGCGGGTGGACTCACCAATCCCACCGTCTTCGCCGACGGACTCGCCATCCCGCTCGGCATCCTGCCCTGGGGCGCGGGCGATACCTGCTACGTTCAGCACGGTCATGATTTGAAGCTCTACAAAGATACCAACGGCGACGGCAAGGCCGACACCTTTGACATCATCCTCACCGGCTTCGGCGTGCAGGACTCGCATTTGTTTCCGCATCAGTTCACCCGTGCCCCCGGCGGTTGGATCTGGATGGCGCAGGGCCTTTTCAACAACAGCAAAGTCCACAAACCCGGCAGCGATGTCATCATTGATTACCCCAAGTGCGGCATGGCCCGCTTCCGGCCCGATGGCAGCGAGTTTGAAATGACCAGCATCGGCCCCAACAACATCTGGGGCCTCGTCATCACCGGCGAAGGCGAGACCTTCATCCAGGAAGCCAACGATTACGGCTACCCCGTCATGCCCTTCCACGAATACGCCTACTACCCAGGCGGCATGGAGGCCTTGAAGAAGAGCTACCAGCCCGATTTCCCCCCACAGGCCGACTTCCGCATGGGCGGCACGGGTTTGAGTGGCTTGGCGTTGATCGAAAGTGGGCCGCTCAAAGACAAACAGGCCGCGCACACCATGGCCGTCGCCAATCCCATCACCTCCAAGATTCAAACCATCGCCATGCATCGCGACGGCGCGTATTGGAAGCTCGCCCAGCTCCCCGACCTCATCACCTGCGACGATCCCTTCTTCCGCCCCGTCGCCCTCACCAACGGCCCCGACGGCTGCATCTACATCGTTGATTGGTACAACAAGATCATCTCCCACAACGAGGTGCCAAGGGCGCATCCGGACCGTGACAAGACGCGTGGACGCATTTGGCGTGTGAAGCCCAAAAACGCCAAGATCGAAGTGGCTGATTTCACCAAGATGAGCACCGAGGAGCTCCTCGCGTCGCTTAGCAAAGAGCCTGTCGCGAAAGCGCATCTCGCGTGGCAGGAGCTACTCGACCGCAAACTGCTCCCAGCGACTCATTTCGCCGCTCAGGAGTATATCGCCAGCACTCAATTCAGTCAGATCTGTCAGATCGGTCGGAACCTGTCCGATCAAAACATCTCCGCACTCCTTGCCTTCGCCAAACCCAGCCTCCCCAACGGCCCCACCATCCAATCCTCCCGCGGCACCAAACAGCTCCCCGTGCGCGAGACCTATGACCGAGAGTTCGAGCGCTTCCTCGTCCGCATGTTCCTAGAGCGTCATCCCGACATCGTCGCGAAGTTCCTCGACTCCGACGCCGCTGCGAAACTGCCCGTCGAGGCCCGCGTCCTCGCCTCGCTCGCGTTGGAGCCGAAGGCCAGCGCCTCCCGCGTCGCCAAACTGCTGCCGCAGCTCGACCGCGCCCCGAATGACGAGGAACTCCTCCGCCTCGCCCAGTTCCCCGTCGAAGCAGGCGTCGGTGAAGCTCTCCAAGCACTCCTCACGAACGAAAAATCCCGCTCCGCCGTCGTCGAGAAGCTACTGGCCCAGCGTACGAAGCTCGATGCGAAGCAGATCGCGCCGCTGCTAAGTGAAACAGCGAAGCAGATGCTCAGGAGCGCGGACGCCCTCGTCCGCAATCAATCGCTGGCCCTCATCAGCGGCTTCCAACTTGGAATGCTCGAAGCGGATTTGATCGTGTTGCTCAAGAACGACCAAGGCGGACGAGGCGTCCGCACTCCCATCCTCACCACCCTTCGCGACCTCCGCAGCGCCGAATCCGATCTCTTTGCCTCCCTCGCGAAATCCGACCCCGATCCCCTCACCCGCGATGCCGCGCTCGAAGCCCTCGCCGCCTCACGTGCGCCGGATGCAGCCACGAAGCTCCTCGTGCTCTATCCTTCACTTCAACCGCCGCAGCGCCGCAGCGCCCTGAACGCCCTCTCCAGCACCAAAGCCGGTGCCAAGACCATCGTCACCGCCTTGCTCGACAAAACATTGCCACAGACCGACCTCGACGGCCCCACCGTCGAACGACTTGCCACCGTGCTCGGCGATGATCCCGCCATCACCAAACTCCAGCAGCAACTCGGCGGCATCTTCCGCGAAGTTCTTCTCCTCGATGGCCAGGACACCGCGTGGGTCGATTCCAAGATCACGCTCGACGGCCCCTTCACCGTCGAGACTTGGATTCGCCTCGCGCCGAACATCGGCAACGATGACGACATCCTCGGTGCCCCCGGCGGACCTGAGATGAACTTCTTCCAGTCCAAGTTCCGCGTCTTCGGCGGCCCCGAGTTGCGCGATGTCTGCACCTCCACCAAACCCATGACGCCCGACCTTTGGACACACATCGCCATCACCCGCGATGCGAAAGGCATCATCCGTATCTACCAAAACGGCGAACTCGACGCCACCGCCACCAAACCCGCACCCGCCAAATGGGAAAACTGCCGCATCGGCTGGAGTGGCCCGAAAGGCGGCACTGAAGGTGTCATGACCGAGTTCCGCGTCTGGAAACGCGATCGCACCGCGCCGGAGATCCGCGCCAACTTCGACCGCATCCTCGCATCCGCCGAAGGCATGACGCGCTACGACTCCAAATGGGGCAAGTTTGAAAAAGGAGCCCGCATCGCCAAAACCATCGACACCCCGCCGCTGCTCACCGAGGAGCAGGCCAAGACCCTCGACACCAAGTTCGCCAAATTCTCCGCGCTAGCCCCCAAAGGCAACGCCGCCAACGGCAAAATGCTCAGCGCCCTCTGCATGGCCTGCCATCAGATAGGCAGCACCGGTGGTCAAATCGGCCCAAACCTCTCCGGAGCCGGAGCCATGGGCCTGGAGGCCGTCTTGCGCAACATCCTCACCCCCAACGCCGCCATGGAGCCCGGCTACCGCATCTACCGCGTCGAAATGAAAAACGGCGACCTCATCGACGCCTTTTTCGTCAGCGAAGACAAACAAGCCACCGTCATCCGCCAGCCCGGAGCCCCAGATCGCCGACTGAACAAGTCCGACATCCGCAGCACCAAATTCATCCGCCGCTCCCTGATGCCCGAAGGCCTGCTTGATGCCCTCCAAGAACAGCAAGTGGCCGATTTGCTGGCCTATTTGATGACACTGAAGGGTTGATTTGCGGATGTCAGGCATTTGACATGCGTTGGTGGCAGTCGATAAGCCTCTCTCAACGCATGCAGCCAGCCTCAACAGAACCTACCTCGAAACCCGCTGCTCCAGCGGACTTGGAAATCAAAGATGCCCAACTCATCTTCAACCACGTCTGGAAGCAACTCGAAGCGGACTATGGCCGTGAGAATTTGCGCTTCCCTAAAGAGCTAATCCTGCTCGGCGGCGCACCGGGTGCAGGCAAAGGCACGAATACGGATTTCATTCGTGAGGTTCGTGGCATCACGGCGGAACCGATTGTGGTGAGTGCTTTACTCGACAGTCCTGAAGCGCAGAAGCTCAAAGCCCAAGGCGGCATGGTGGGTGACCGCGAAGTCGTGGGCATCCTCATCCGCAAGCTGTTGGAGCCTGAGCAGCAGAACGGCGCGATTCTCGACGGCTTCCCGCGCACGAAGGTTCAAGTCGAGTGCTTGAAGATGTTGTTCGACGAGATGATCCGCCTGCGCCGCGATTTTTCCGAAACACCTGAGGCTGCACATTTCAAGCAGCCGATCTTCCACATCATGGTGCTGTTTGTCGATGAGACCGAAAGCATCGCACGGCAGCTCAAACGCGGACAGGAAGTGCTCGCGCACAATGCGGAGGTGCGCAGTTCGGGCCTTGGCGATCTGTGGGAAGAGCGCGCCACCGACTTTGATGCCAAGCTGGCGCGGAATCGCTACAAGGTCTTCAAAGAGAAGACCTACGACGCTCTGGTCTCGCTGAAGTCGATCTTCCACTACCACTTCATCAACGCCCAAGCACCACTGGAACTGGTGCAGGAAAACATCGTCAAGGAACTGGAGTATCAAAGCTCACTCGAACTCGATCCGCGCACCTTTGACCAGTTGCGCGACCTGCCGCTAGCCAGCGAGATCGTGCGTCATGCGCGTCAGGATCTCGTGCGCCGACTCGACAGCTACAAGGTTGAGAAGCCGGACCTGATGAAGTCCGTGGTGAAGTTCATCGAAGAGAAAATGATGCCCATCATCGTGCGCCATGCCATTTCCGGCCGCGCTGACATCAATTCTGAGGACAAGCTCTTCCATGACACGGAGGCGTTGGCGATGCTCATCGACATCTTCTCCGAACGCGGCTACCACGCGACCGCCGATCTGCATCTCATCGAGATCCCCGATCGGTTTGATCTGCAAACCGGCCAGATTCAGTGCCGGAAGAAAAAGGTGTTCCGCTTCCGCATCATTTTCAAAGGTTCTGAGATTCGGCGTGGCCACGTCCTGCCTTGAGGCCAGTGTTTGCAGGTTGCGAGAATCCTTCGCTCCCTCTACACATCACGCCTCATGTCCACCATCGTTGTTACCCAGAAGAATGGCGTCGCCTGCGTCGGCGCTGACACGCTCAGTTGTCTCGGTTCGTTGCGGCAAAAAGCTCAGCACGTCGTCAACAAGACCAAGATCACCAAGGTTGGCGACACCTACATCGGACTCACCGGCACATCGGCGAGTCTGGTGGTGATGAACAGCTACTTCGCCAATCCCGAGCGTCCGCGCAATTTCTCCTCTTGCGAAGCCATCTTTGAAACCTTCCGTCATGCCCACGCCTGGCTCAAAGCCGAGTACTTCATGGCCGCCATGCCGGATAAGGGCGAGGAATACGAGACCACGCAGTTCTACGGCCTCGCCGCGAATGAACACGGCATCTTCGCGATCTATTCGTATCGCTCCGCGCAGCAGTTCCACAAATTCTGGGCCGCAGGTTCGGGTCGCGACTACGCGCTCGGTGCCATGCAGGCGGCGTATGACAAGTGCAAGACCGCTGAGGAAATCGCCCGTATCGGTCTCGAAGCCGCCGCCGAGTTCGACAGCGCCACCAGTGCTCCTTTAGAGATTCACACCATACCGCTGCTCTCTGCTGCAAAAACGAAGACCTCCCGCAAGAAATAGTTCCCTTACTTCTCCAACCATGAAGCGCCTCTTTCTCACTCTCGTTGTCGTCAGCTCTGCCCTCGCTGACGGTCCCAAGGACAATCAAATCGCCGATGTGCGCCCTGTGCCGCCTCCCGGCGCCGCCGTGCCTGATGCGGATCGCGCACGACTGACGGAAGGTTTGAAAAAACTCCGCGCCGCGATTGATGACGCCGTTAAAGCGCAAGCGAAGAACCCACAACTTGCTGATCTGCTACCCGACATCGAGATCTACCACAAGGCTGTCGATTGGGCGCTGCGCTACAACGAGGTTCACAAACTCACAGAACTGAAAAGTGCGGATGAACTCATTACTGAAGGTTTGCAGCGTGCAGAGCAGTTCAAAGCCGGCCAATCACCGTGGACGAAGCAGAAGGGGCTCGTCGTGCGCGGTTATCGCTCGAAGATCGACGGCTCGGTGCAGCCGTACGGCATGGTCATTCCCGAGAGTTACGTCGGTGCACCGGTGCGTCTCGATGCGTGGTGCCATGGACGTGGTGAAACGCTGAGCGAACTTGCTTTCCTCGATCAACGCCGCAAACAAGTCGGCCAGATTGCACCCAAGGGCGCACTCGTGCTCCATCCGTATGGCCGTTACTGCTGTGCGAACAAATTCGCCGGTGAGATCGACTTGATCGAAGCCATCGATCACGCCTCCAAATTTTACGCCATCGACGAAGATCGCGTCATCGTCCGTGGCTTCAGCATGGGCGGCGCTGCTGCGTGGCAATTCGCAGTGAATTATGCCGACAAATGGTGCGCCGCGAATCCAGGCGCTGGCTTCGCCGAAACGCCCGAATTCCTCGGTGGCTTCCAGAGCGAAGATGTCAGTGGTGCACCTTGGTATCAGCAGAAGCTCTGGCACTGGTATAACGCGACTGACAATGCCCTGAACCTGGAAAACTGCCCCACGGTGGCCTACAGTGGTGAGATCGACAAACAGAAGCAGGCTGCCGACATCATGGAGCGGACACTGCGTGGTGAGAACGTCGATCTACTGCACATCATCGGCCCACAGACAGGGCATAAGATTCATCCCGACTCATTGATCGAAATCGAGCGGCGTTTGGCTGATATCGCCGCCATCGGCCGCAACCGTGCGCCAAAGGAAGTTCATCTCTCCACATGGTTTCTGCGCTACAACCGCATGTTCTGGGCCACGGTCGATACTTTGGAAGAACATTGGGCGCGTGGCCGCATCCATGCGCGGATCACTGGTTCATCCGAGGTGACGATCAAACTGCAAAACATCACCGCCTTCACACTCGATATGCCCGCAGGCCATTGCCCGCTGTCGCTACTCTACAAGCCAACCGTGGTCATCGACGGCCAAGTGCTCGAAGTGACGCGACCCAAGCTCGACCGCTCCTGGCTCGTCCATTTCCAGCTCAAGGACAGCAAGTGGTCGCAATCACTCGGTATCGAGCTTGAGCAACTTCAGAGCGAAGGCTCGCCGCCCAAATATTTCAAGAAACACGGTCTCGAAGGGCCGATCGACGACGCCTTCATGGACAAGTTCATGTTCGTGAAACCCACAAAGACAGGCTTCAGCGAAAAGGTCGATGTCTGGGCCAAAACGGAGTTGGAACGCGCGCAGTTTGAGTGGCGCAGACAGTTCCGCGGCGATGCGCCAGTCAAAGATGACACTGCAGTCAGCGATGCAGACATTGCCGCCAATAACCTCGTCCTCTGGGGCGATCCGCAAAGCAACGCGGTCCTCGCGAAGATCGCCGATAAGCTGCCGATCCAGTGGTCGAAAGACAAACTCATCGCCAACGGCAAGACCTACGATACCGCAACCAACGCACCCGTGTTGATCTACCCGAACCCGCTCAATCCCGCGAAGTATGTCGTCATCAACAGCGGCTTCACCTACCGCGAATACGATTACCTCAACAACGCCCGTCAAGTCGCCAAGCTGCCAGATTGGGCGGTGATCGACCTTACCAAGCCCAAGACCAGCCAAGCCCCCGGCGGCATTAGTGACGCCGGATTTTTCGGTGAGCAGTGGGAATGGAAAGCGGAGCCTGCCAAGAAATAGCCATGCAGCGAACACCTATCATCTTGGCTCTGCTCATCGCGTTAACCGCAAGCGCGCAGACGCCCAAAATCGAAACGGCGTTCACCAACAGCCTTGAGATGCCGTTTGTGCGCATCGCCAGCATCAACGTGCTGGTCTGCCGCTATGAAACACGGGTGAAGGACTATCAATCCTTCGCTACAGCGACGAACACCGAGTGGAAAAAGCCCGATTTTCCGCAAACACCTGACCATCCAGCCATCAATCTCAGTTTCACCGAGGCACAGGCTTTCTGCGAATGGCTGGGCAAGAAGGAAGGTCGCAAATATCGCCTACTCACCGATGCTGAATGGAGCCAGCTTGCTGGATTGAAGGAGAACACCGATGTAGCACCGAAACTGCAGCCTGTAAGCAACGGGATGCATCACTGGGGCACAGCGCCGCTGTCCAACAGTGTCGGCAATTTTTGTGATGAGGCTTTTGGCAAAAAATACCGCGCCAGCTATGATGCGAAGTGGCTGGAGATCGATGATGGCTTTGCCGACACCGCGCCTGTTGGCAGCTATCCCGCCGATGCGAACGGCCTGTTCGACTTCGCCGGCAACGTGTGGGAGTGGGTTGATGGCTGGTATGACCCACCAGGCAACACGCTACGCATCGTGCGCGGTGGGGCGTTCCGCACCGGTGGTGAGAAACGCCTCATGGCATCCTTCCGCGGCCCCGATCCCTACGACATCCATCTCGACAGCGTGGGCTTCCGCATCGTGTGCGAGAAAGAATGAGCCAAACACAGCAACGGATTTTAAACAGGAGAAAACGAAGATAACGGAGAATCAGAGTCTCAGTCTTTGTTCTCTCCGTTATCTCCTGTAGAATTTCCCATCTTGAGGAGATTCACGCCACCAGCGGCGGCTGCATATCGAACGGCGGAATGCGTGTGCAGACGCGTCGGCCATCGGGCGTGGTGCCGAAGAACGAACCTGTCGCTGTGCTCTCCGCCTTAATGACGTGATACGAATTGTAGCTGAACGCTTCGCCCGGAGAGAGGTTTGGGAACTGGCCGACGACGCCGTCGCCTTCCACCACCATTGTATCGCCATCGGTGTCACGCACGATCCACTTGCGGCCAAAGATGCGCACGATGTCGGTGGAGTCGTTGTGGATCGAAAGATGATACACAAACGGATGCGGCCGGTCCGGCGGTGCAGGCCGCGTGGGATCGTAGGCGATGCTGTCCACCGTGACCGTAAGTCCTGGCAGGGTGTCGAAATTCATGGTATGAGTTTAGTTCATAGGCGGAATGCCACAAGCCGGGGTTTGCAAAACGTTGCCCGGCTCATACCATCGACGGTACCGCCATGCCAAGCCCTCCCGCCGTTCTCACCATCGCAGGCTCCGATTCCTCCTGCGGAGCGGGTGTGCAGGCCGATTTGAAGGCCATTTCGGCCCTCGGCGGCTACGCCTTGAATGCGCTGACAAGTGTCGTCTCCGAAACGCCCGGCATCGTGTCACAGGTGCGATTGCTGGATGCCGAATTCATCGCAGATCAGATGCGTGTGCTGTTTGGCGGCTTTCCGATTGCCGCTGCGAAAACCGGCATGCTCGGGGGCAGCGCCCAGGTGCATGCCGTCGCTGAAACGTGGAAGAAACTCGCTCATGGCCGTATCCCGCTCGTGATCGATCCGGTCATGGTTGCCACCAGCGGTGGCAAATTGCTCGAAGACGAGGCTGTGCGCACGCTCATCACCGAACTCTTGCCGCTCGCCACACTCATCACGCCGAACATGGATGAAGCCCGTGTGCTGTGGGAGCGAGAAGTTTGCAACATTGACGACATGGCCGCCTGCGCGCGCGATTTGAGTGCCCGCTTTGGCACCGCTGTGCTCGTCAAAGGCGGTCATCTGCGGGGCGATGCCGCCGATGTGCTCTGCCATCAGGGCGAACTCTCCTGGCACACCGCACCACGCACAGCGGGCGTTCACACCCATGGCACGGGCTGCACCTTCTCCGCCGCCATCGCCACTGGCCTCGCGCACAGTCTTGAGCTAAACCAAGCCGTGGCGCAGGCGAAACAGTTCGTCAGCCGAGCCATCGCGCAGCATTTCGTGTGGCAAAGTGCTGGCGCAGGCCGCGTTCATGCTCTCAATCATCTGCAACAGACCGGCGCATGAGACGACTCGCATTCATCCTGACCTTCACCACCGCCGTGTGCGCCGCCAGCGCCACGGAGCCGAAGGACATCAGTCAGGCGGGCATCCAAACGGCGTTTCGCCTCCTGCAAAAAGAGTACATCCGCAGCAGCGACCTCACCTTTGATGTCTTGAACCGCGCCGCGCTCGCGGGACTGCTCGAACGCCTCGACTTCGGTGCTGAACTCGTCCCACGCACCAGTGAGGCTAAATCCGGCGCGCTCACCGGCGTGCAGGGCGAACTCATCACACCGCAGATCGCGTATCTGCGCCCGCGCGACTTCACCGCACGCGAAACAGCAGAGATGGAGAAGCATCTGCACGCGTTTGTGGCAGCCAAGGCCTCACATCTTATCCTCGACCTTCGCTCTCCTGCCCCTCCCGGCGATTTCGATGACGCAGCGGACATGCTGAGCCTGTTTGTGCCGAAGAACGAGGTGCTCTTCAAGATGAAGCAGATGAACCAGACCGCCGCCGAGACCGAAACGAATGCGCGAGAGCCCGTGTGGTCGCAATCGCTGCTCGTCCTCATCGATGACGAGACGAACAACCTCGGCGAAACCATCGCCGCCGTGCTGCGGCAGCGGAAACAGGCGCTCTTGATTGGCGCAGCGACACGCGGCGGTGCCGTGCGTTATGAAACCGTGCCCGTCGATGCCGAATGGTCGCTGCGTTTCGCCCGCGCCGAGGTCTTGCTGGCCGATGACAACTCCGTCTTCAAGAAAGGCCTGCAGCCCGACTTTGCCGTCGCTTTACCGACCACGATCAAACGTCAAGTCTATGAAGCCACCGATGACAAAGGCGTCAAAAGCACCATCACTGATCAACCCCGCGCCCGCTTCAACGAAGCCGCTCTAGTTGCCAATAAAAACCCCGAACTCGAATCCTACATTCGTCGCTCCGCCGGCCAATCACTGCCTGAAGATACCCCAAAGCCCTCTGACACCGTGCTGCAACGCGCCGTCGATCTCATCACCACGCGCACCCTGTTCCAGTCTGCCAAGATCGACTGGAATCGCAAAGCTCCTGCCAGCAATGAACCGCCCGCACGCCGCGCCATCCCCGTGACGAAGTGATCGAGATCCCCGACCAGGTAGAAGCCGTCGCAACGATCCGCGAAGTCATTGACGCCCGCAATTGCCATGCCCTCCTGCCCAACGGCAAAGAAATCTGGGGCTTCATTTCCAAAGACGTGCCTAACTTTCAGCTCAATGAAGGCGCCACCGTGCGCGTGCGCATGCGTGTGTCAGACTTCTCGTATGGGGAGATGCTGAGCGCGGTTTAAGGTTTCAGCCAATACTCAAAGAACCGATAAATCTGCTCGTTCGATTCTTCGTTGGGATCGTGCTTTTCGCGGTTCGTCATCGCCACGCGACCGGTGAAGCCGAGTAGTTGATTCACTGCAATGACGTGATTGAGCGCGGCCCATCGCTTCGGCGGGTCTTCGGCTCCGCCGGAGACGAGGAAGGGACGCGGAGCCATGAGGGCGTGGAGTTCTTGAAGATCGTGGCCTTGCTCAATGAGCGCCTTGTAGGCTCCGGTGCGCGGGCTATCGACTCTGACGAGGCCGGGTTTGCGCGTCAGAGCGGAATCAAGGCCGAGATACCAGGGTTCCTGGTAATTGATGCTACCACGTGTTTCATCAAAGACGATGCCGGGATCGCTCCACACGGCGCAGGCATAATTCTCGAACAAGCAGGAGCCAAACAGCGACCATTTGCCGCCATACGAGTGGCCGACGATGCCAATGCGTTTGGAATCCACGTCTGACAATGACGCGATCGCCTGCCACATGTTGGCGCTGATGTAAGCGAGATACGACAGCGGCTGGCATTTGACTGAGGCACTCAAAACGGGCAGCCGTGCGTCACCACCGGGCGAACCAATCGACAGCGTGACAAAGCCACGTCGCGCAAGCTGCCACGCAAAGTCACGCAGCGGCTTCTCGCTCAAGCCGGCGCTTGTTTCGGGATCGTAGTAAGGCACAAACACGGCGGGATGCGGTGCGCGGCCCGATGGCAGCAGCAGGTAGCCATCGCCGGTCTGGCCGGGGGCGATCTCGACGCGTACCTTTTGCTGACTGATGCCTTCGCCGCGTGGTTTGGTCTCCAGCACCTCGATCTTCGGTTTTTCGATCACCTCAGGCCATGCGCCCATGATGGCATGCCAGCCCGCGAGGATTTCGGCGCGACGACGCTGCCAATCGGCGGCGATCTTCACAGGACTGCCGTCATTGAAAAACAATGGTGATTTACCCGGTGAAAACTGGCCGGCGAATTCGGCTGGAACTTGGGTAAAAGGAAGGTTTTCGGCCGCTGTCGCAATGAATGCTGCGGTGAGCAAATGAATGAGAAGAATAGAGCGAAAGTGCATGAGTGTGAACTCAAGAACGCTTCTTCCGGGGCAATCCCTTCTCACGAAGATGCTCGCGCAGCACCCGCACGACCTCCTGAACGACATCGGACTGCTCAACGCAGCCATGCCAATGCGGCACGATCTTCTCCGAACTCGCGCTATTGAGATGCGAACTCCAGTAGGGAACAACACCATCCGAATCATTGAGCAGGTTGCTTTGACCAAGCTGGCCAATAATGGAGTGATGTTTCACTGGAATGGGCACCGCGTTCAGTCCTTGGTAATACGGATGCTGGTTCGACAGTGTACCGAGGCTGAGAAAGGCGAAAAATCCCCAGTCGCGAATTTTTGGCGAGAGCGCGTCGGTGTTGCCGGTCAGTAACTGCTTCGTCATCAGCAAGGTGTCGAGTGGCAGTCGAATGACCGAGGCCAGACGGCGAATGATGTTTTTGCCAGCAATGTTACTGCCACGATGCGGCGTCGTGATAAAAACGACTCGCTTCACTTCTGGCTGCGCATTGAATTTCAAGGTGCTGACGAGGCGCTCACGCACTGACTCGGAGACATTTAATTCACCCGGCGGTTTGCGAAACATGGCATCCCACAGCTTATCGCCGGAATCAATGGTCTGCATTCGACTGAGCAAACCACCCATGCTGTGACCGACGAGCACCATCTGATTCATGCCTGAGTCGTTGTGATCAGGATCGAAGTAATCACGCGCATGCTGCAGAGATTCGCGCAGTTTGGCCGAGGTCTGTGGCACCCCCATGGCTGTCGGGTAAAGAAAATACCACGGCTGATACGCGGCACGCAGTTCGGGATCGGCACTGATAGCATTGACAACGTTCAGCCAGATGTGCGGATCAGACATGAGTCCATGCACAAACACGACCGGAATGCGGTTGGGGTCATAGACATCCATGCGGTAAAGCTGGCAGTCTCCCAGCGTGCGCTCGGGATAGAGCATGCCCAGCCACGAGAAGTAGTTCAGTGATTTCTTCGCCAAGGCGAGATGCTTTGAGGCCGTGAAATCCGCCGCAAGCTGTCGCTCGTCATTCATCACCTTCACAGTATCCACATTCAAGGCGTTGTGCAGATGAAGGAGGCAGCGCCGTGGTTCCCCAGAAACACTGTCAGCCACTTCAATCACCGCAGTGAGTGTGAGATTGCCGCCATTGGGCGGCAGGAAAGGCTGCTCTTTTCTTGCGCTGCTGGTACGGCGGATGTGCCCGACCAGAGGAACCCCGATGCCAGTGCGCTGCGCCTGCGTATCCGCCAGATGTGGCTTCACGCGTGATGGAAGAATGAATTGATCGATCTGCGTCGGCGGAACTTCACGCTGCTGATTCGCCAGAGGGTCGAAATCGATCTTAAAGGACTTTTTCTGCGAGGCAAATACGGTGCCGCTTTGCCAATAGCGGGGACTTTGATGTTGATCCCACTCTCGCAGAAACGTGCTAAGCGATTTGTGATACTGATCCTGCGCCTTGCGCCGCTCGGCACTCTTACCGTGCTGCATCCCATCCCACCCAGCAGCCATCTCATCGAGAACTGCTGCCATGTGTTGCTTCTCACGCTCCGTTAGCACGGTTTCCGTGCGCGATTCCTGCACCCGCAGTCCTGAAGTGCAAGACATCAGGCTGCCGCACGCCACAACTGCCAGCACACGGGTCGTTAACGCAAACATCACTTCTTCTCCGCAATCGGCGTGAGCTTCATCTTACGGATCGCAGCAGTTGTGTTGAAGGTCGTGAGCGAAAGCGGTAGGTAACTTTCGATCGGGCCCGGACGCACACTGATTTTTTTACCTTCGATGTCTTCGTCAATGATCTGCTTCTCTCCCAGCCATACGCTGAGGTTAGTCGGAGTCACTCGCAACTTGATGGCATACCATTCGTTGTCTTTATAGCGCTGGTAGCTGGAGGTGTTGTTGTCGCTCGCGTCCATGTTATCGATGCACGAAATGCCCGTCACGCTGCCGCCCCATCCACCGCAGATGAGTGTTGCGCAGTGCTTCAGATCGCCGACGGGGAACGTGAGACCGACGAAGAAATCCACTCCCTGCATCCGCTTGGCCTCCAGCGTGATCTCGTAGTTGGTCGTTGGCAGTGCGGCGGCTTTCTTGTAAATGGCTCCGCTGATGTTTTCCCCCTGATTGATGATCATGACGCCGCCCTCCAGTTCCACCTGTCCGCTACCGCCGGCATCGACGCTTTCCCAGTCAGTGATCGACTTGCCGTCGAACAAGACGAATTCCTTCGGTTGCTCAGCAGCGGGTTTGGCTTCCTCAGCGGCGAAAGCTGCACCGAGCAGCAAGAGTGCGGACAAAATCAGGCGTTTCATAGTTGTGTCATGCATCCTCCATGAACGTGTGGAAGACGTCAAGCCTCACCACCAATCTCCCGCATCATGCTGAACTCCGACTTAAAAACCGTCATCGTCATGGGCGTATCCGGCTGTGGCAAATCGCGCATCGGCAGCCTGCTGGCCGCGAAACTCGACGGCGTCTTCGAAGATGGCGATGACTTTCACCCGCCCTCCAACAAAGCCAAGATGTCCAACGGCACACCGCTCACCGACGACGATCGCTGGCCATGGTATGCGGTCCTGCGTCAGCGCATCGAAGACATGCGTCACCTCACGCCCATCTACGTTCTCGCTTGTTCCGCTCTCAAACCCATCTACCGCGATAAACTTCGTTCCCACGATTCTGATCCAACGCTGCGTTTTGTCCTGCTCGACGGCACCCACGAACTCATCGCTTCACGCCTGTCCGCCCGCAAAGGTCACTTCATGCCGCCGAGCCTGCTGGAAAGCCAACTCGCTACCTTGGACCCGACGCCGGATTTAATCCGCGTCTCCATTGATCAAACACCCGAGCAAATCATTGCCGACATTCTACAAAAACTCGAAGCCACGTGAGTTCTACCATCCAACGCCACTTTTGGGGATGGGACACTCCCGTCTTGGAGAGAGCTGTGGACTTCCTCTGCCAAAACTGGGATCAAACCCGCGCCCTCGATCTCAGCGACACGTTGATTCTTGTTCCGAATGGCGAAGCTGGCCGCCGTCTGCGCGAAGCGCTGGCGCAAACGACCAACACCAGTGGCACCGCTGCCATCGTCCCTCATCTCTGGCTGCCCGAACAAGCCTTGTTGCCGCAAAGCCGCCGCTTTGAAGCCGCCACGCCGCTGCAATCGCAAATGGCCTGGCAGCGTGCGCTCGAACGTGTCGCGCTCGATTCACTCAAGGCTTTGTTTCCTACGCTACCTGCCGAACGCGGCTGGTCCTGGCAGGCCGAGACCGCCCGTATGCTGGCCGATCTGAAAATGCTCCTCGGTACCGGCGGCCTCACCTTTGCCGACACCGCTGCCATGCCTGCGATCCAAGAGGATGCCGCACGCTGGCACGATCTCGCGAAAATCGAACGTGCGTACTTTGATGAACTCACTCAAGCCAAGATCGCCGATGCGCAGGAGCTCAAATGCCGCCACGCCCGCGCCCCCGTGCTGCCGGAAGACGTGAAACGCATCGCCGTGCTCGCCTCTCCCGACTTGCCGCCGCTGCTTGATGATTGGATCACCGGCTGCGCCGAACGCGGCTTGCAGGTCATCATCGCCATTCATGCACCGCAATCATTGGCGCACACGTTCGACCATAGTGGACGTCCCCTGCCATCATCTTGGGGTGAAGACGCTGATGTCACCCTGCCCATCGAAAATCAACAAATCCACGTCACCCGTGATCCTTCCGCTCAAGCAGCGAAAGCGCTCGATCTCATGCGCGCACTCGTTCCCGCTGGCCGCACGGCTCTCGGTGTGTGCGATGCCGAAGTCGGCAGCCTGCTGCTGGAAAAACTCACGCTCGAAGACACGCGCAGCTTTGAACCCGGCGGCATTCCCGTGCAGCGCGAAGGTTTGTGGCATGTACTCGATTGTTTCCGCGTGCTGCTAGGCTCCGGCTCGTGGCGTGCCTTCGCCGCACTGCTGCGCATCGAAGAATTTCGTGACGCCATCGCTCCTGCACTCGAAAGCACCGCCGCTTTGCTGCGCGAGGCCGATGACTTCACCAGCAGTCACCTTCCCGTCACGCTTGCACATGCCCAGGATCTGCCGCTCGTTGATTTTCCCGTGCTGCAGCCTGTCATCAAGGTCACTCTCGATCTCTTGAATCAATTGCGCCGTCTGCCACCCGCCAAGGCCGCACGCACACTCATCTTGAAGCTGCTCGGCGAACGCACCTTTCATCCCGAAGCCCCCGGCCATCGCGAACGCACCGAACTCGCCGCGGAATG
>Ga0114966_10000769_pt1 | contig 30305 bp, 18 predicted proteins | sample M_130207_XF_Meta_FD_87029 | JGI IMG/M metagenome (GOLD analysis project Ga0114966, IMG submission 87029) | Freshwater microbial communities from Lake Montjoie, Canada to study carbon cycling - M_130207_XF_MetaG | ecosystem: Environmental > Aquatic > Freshwater > Lake | place: Lake Montjoie... | reverse complement strand
TAATTCCTCAGGCATTAGATCAAGTTTTGGTAGGTGCGATTGATCGCTCACGTAACCCTGATCTCAAGCTCACGCTGTTACTGGGTCTCAACGAGGGCCTATTTCCACGCACTGGATCCGACGGGGTGTTGCTCGGTGAGCAGGACATCGATCAACTCGAGGTGCTGGGGGTGTCGCTGGGGCGTTCTCGCAAATCACTGATGCAACGAGAGCAGTATCTTGCTTATATCGCGATGACTCGATCTAGAGAACGCTTGATCGTCAGTCGGTCGCGAACTAATAGTGCCGGGGATCCCATCAACCCTTCGATCTTGATCACTCGGCTTCAACAATTATTTCCCAGCTTAAAAGAGAAGCCATTTCAACTAATCAATGAGAAAACGGCGGATGCGGCGTTACATCCCACAGAGTTCATCAACCTCTATCTAGGTGATGAAGAATTCAACTCGTGGTTAATCAAGGAACGGCCCCTAGCACCACAGTGTCAAACCGATGAACAACTGACTCCTGAAATGGCCTCAATGGTTTATGGAGCACGGATCAAAACCTCAGTGAGCCGGTTTGAACAGTTTGCGATGTGTCCGTTCCGATTTTTTGTAAATTCAGGACTTCGTGCTAAAGAGCGGATCACCTACACGCTGGATCCACGCGAGAAGGGTTCCTTCCAGCACGCCGTGCTTCAGAAATTCCATGATCACGTCAAGAATTCGAACAAGGAATGGCGAGACTTAAAAACGGATGAAGCGAGGGAGATTATAGGCCGAATCGCCGACGAACAAATGGAGGACTTTAGTGGTGGCTTAACCATGAAAAGTGCGCGAAACCAACTCGTCGGTGCTGCTTGTAAATCCAGCTTGCAGAATTTAGTTGAACAACTTGTGCGTTGGATGAGTTCGTACGAATTTGACCCCGTGGAGGCGGAGTTCAAGTTTAATCCGGAGCAACTATCGACGCTTTCTTACAAATTGACGAACCAGAAAGAGCTAATGTTTTCGGGAAGCGTTGACCGAATCGACTTGCATCGTACGCCGGATGGTCGCGACGCTTTTTTTGTCATCATTGACTACAAATCAAGCCAACGTAAGCCCTGCAGGTTGAAATTGAGCGAGGGAATTCAACAGCAACTACCAGCCTACTTAATCATGTTGCGTGATTTTCCAGAACCACAAAAACGCTTTGGAGTCGAAACACTCAAACCCGCGGGCATGTTTTACATCAGTCTCAGCGGTGCCGCTCAGTCGGCGGATCGATCGAAGGCTCGATCTGTTGAGGCTAGAAATGGATTCTTAACCAAAACCTATCAGCATCACGGAGTTTTCAGCCTTGAATACAAAGATTTCCTCGATAATCGAACGGGGGCATCCAAAGGCGAACAAATCAGCTATGAGTTCAAAAAAGACGGTGGCGCCAAACAGAAACCATTTGGTGCCTTAAGCCCCGAAGCATTTCATGATATGCTTCAAACGCTGGAGACTAAGTGGAAACAGATGGGCGAGGAGATTTATGCGGGGCGAGCGGCGATCCAGCCTTACAAAATCAAAAAGGAGACCGCTTGTGACCAGTGTTCCTATGCGAGTATTTGTCGCATTGATAATTGGACCCATCAGAACTACCGCACCTTAAAGGAAGATCACGCATGAGTCTCACTCAAGCGCAAATTGAAGCGATCCAAACCGAAGGCAATGTTGTGGTTGTTGCGGGTGCTGGCACGGGGAAAACAAAAACACTAGTCGAGAGATGTGTGAGCCGCGTCTGTGCCGCACTGGATCCAATCTCCGTGGATCAACTCCTTGTGGTGACCTTCACTAAAGCGGCGGCCACAGAAGTCAGGAAACGAATCCGTGATCGTCTGGAGGAAGAACTGAGACGAAATCCGACAGCGGCACGAATCATAGAACAAATCGAACTCCTCGAGCATGCGAACATCTCCACGCTCCACAGTTTTTGCAATCATCTGATCCGGCAGCATTTCTATTTACTGAATATTGATCCTCAATCGAAGCTCATCGACGAGGCGGAGGCCAAGGTTTTGAGGACTGAGGTCATGGATGATTTTCTGGAAAAGGCTTATCGAAAACAGGACGCCACCGCCAATGATTTGCGTCAATTAGTCTTAGACTACTTTAACGGAGACGACCGACCGCTGCGTGAACTCATTGGAAAACTCCACGATTTCACAGAAACTCGGCAGGATTCTTCAAAATGGTATGAAGATCAGACGTCATTCTACGAGAATCCAAGAGCAAGCACTTGGAGGGACCAACTGCCAGTCATCACTCAGCGGTGGATTGATCGGTGGTCCAGTCCCGCGCTCGACCAACCACTAGCCAGCCCTGCTGCCGGCCTGTTGAGGGACATTTTCACAGGGTTTCAAGCAGGTGCTGAGACCTATCGAGATGGGCTTCAGAAGCTATCAAACTGCTACAACAATTCTGAGATTTGGATTCGGGGGACCAAAGAAAAATACAGAAATCCTATTAAACCATTGTTTGTCGAGGCAGAGTTTTTGCTGACGTTTTATAACACCTCCGATGATCAAGATCCCTTGCAAGAGGATTGGGAATGTGTGCGCCGTCACATGTTAGCTCTCCTCCGAGCAGCTCACACTTTTAGTCAGGTTTACGCGGACAGAAAAAAGCAAGATGGCGTCTTAGATTTTCATGATTTAGAGCAATTCACCATCCGACTATTGTGCGATGAGGTCACTCGAAAGCCCACACCCATAGCCGATAGATGGCGTCAGAAATTTGCTTATATTTGTGTGGATGAGTATCAGGATATCAACCCAGCACAGGATCAAATTATTCAATCTCTCGGAGGTCAGGCGACGAAGGAAAGCCGATTTCTGGTGGGTGATGTCAAACAGAGCATCTATGGTTTTCGACAAGCAGCCCCAGAACTCTTTCAAAGTTATGAAAAGCTGTGGTCTGAGAAGTCTACAACCCAACGGTGCATCTATCTGAGGGAAAATTTTCGTAGTCATGAGGCAATTCTGGGTGTTGTGAATGGATTGTTCTCACGGATCATGACTGGGGATTGGGGAGGGGTGCGTTATGATGAAAATCACCACCTGAAATTTGGCAACCCTGAACAACGCTCCCATCTGAAATATCAGGCCAAAGATCCTCGACCAGTTGAGATCTTGCTTTGGCGGATCGAAGAAATTCAACAGATCGATGGCAGCGATCAGGAAAGCGACGCCGAGCCTTTAGCTGGAGCGTTGGAGCTTGCGGATATTGCCACCACTGAAGCTGAAGCATTGCTGGTAGCACGTCGTTTTAAACGCTTGGTGGAATCCAGAACGATGATTCAGGATCCCATTACTCACCAACCACGGGAGGTGGGTTACGGAGATATGGCAATTTTACTAAGGAACCCAAGCGCACGCCTCGAAGGCTACGCTACCGTGTTTCATCGCGAGGGCATCCCACTCCAAGCGAAACGCACCGGGTTTTATGAATCGGTTGAAGTCATGGACTTACTTCACCTACTGGAAATCTTGGATAATCCGCGCCAAGATATTCCGGTGATCGCCGTTCTCCGGTCACCGTTAGTAGGCTTGAGTTTAGGGGAGCTTGCGCAGATTAAAAACTCGGGTAGAGAGCTTTGTTTTTGGTTAGCCGTTAAGAAAACAGCGGAAGAAAATCCAACCGACCCATTAGCGATCAAACTCGGTAGTTTTCTTGAGAACTGGCGACGTTGGCGTGCGCTAGCTCGACATCTCTCCATTAGTCAACGTCTCGAAATTATTCTCACCGAAACGCATTATCTCCAATGGTTGAACAACCAGGATCGCGCCGGACAGCGTTGCGCCAATGTAGAACTGTTAATGGAATTAGCGCGTGCATTTGGAAGGAGGCAGGGAGGAAGTCTTTATCAGTTCGTCTGTTTTCTAGAACACCGTCGGGAAATGTCGGGGGATGAAATCTCGCCGCAAGCCATCGGAGAAAACGGAGTCCGCCTGATGAGCATTCACGGGAGCAAAGGCTTGGAGTTTCCAATCGTCGCGGTGGCTGGGTTAGGCGGTAAATTCAATGACGATGACCTGAAAAAACCAATTCTCTTGGATGATGGTTTGGGACTTTGCTCAATAATCCAACTCCCTCAAACAGGGCAACGGTATGAGAGTCTGTTTTTATGGCATGCTCGACACGAAGCAAAAATACGCGCTCGACACGAGGAGATGCGGTTGCTTTACGTCGCGATGACTCGTGCTCAAGAGAAACTTTTCTTAGTTGGCACTGCGAGCGACAAGAAGCGCGAGGGGTGGCTGAATGAAAACAAGGGCCTGAAGGCAATCAATTATTTGGATTGGATCGGACCTTGGATAGCTGCCAATGCTCCTGAACTGCTTCAAAGCGGCCAAGGGAACTCAGAATATTGGAGTTTATGGAGTGGATCAGAAACTCCGCTGCGAACTAAAATCCAAGACGACACAAAATCAGTGGCCAAAATCGCTGACAATTTTTCTGTTGAGGATCGTGATGCACTCCGAAGAAAGTTGCAATGGACGTATCCTCAACAGGAGGCGACCCGACAAGCCGCCAAAACGACTGTCAGCCGATTGCGCAAATCTTCCTCTCGAATTGGCACGGATGATAATTCTCTCATCAATGAAAGCTTTCTAGTCTCCAACAAACCCATAAACGGACCCTGTAACCGAGGTGACGGGTTAACCCCGCAACAAGTCGGTGAAGTTTATCATCGGTTTCTGGAACTCATCCGACCTGAACCCGACTTCTCAGTAGCAGTCCTCACACGTGAACGTCAGAGACTATTATCCGAGCAGGTATTGAGTTTAGTGGAAGCTGATTCCCTTGATTTGTCCTGTATCTCAATATTTTGGAGTGGCCCCATAGGTCAGGAAATCCTTTCTCATTGGTCAGAAGTTCGACGCGAATTGCCGTTTACCATACGAGTAAATAAAACCGATCTTGCAGAGTTAAATATCGATTTGCCTCAATTGCCAGAGGACGATTTTATCATCGTGCAAGGCATGGCAGATTTAGTCGTCATTCGTCCCCTCGAACTATGGATCGTGGATTTCAAAACCGACCAAGGTGCGCCCCACCAAATTCAAACAAAAACGCAACACTACACAACCCAACTCAAATTGTATGCGGCTGCGTTGACCCGGATCTACCATCGTCCAACCACAAAACTCCTGCTACATTTTCTCCATCAAAACGAAACCCGCCACATCGCCACATCTCTTGAGGGTGTTGATTCTTGCGAAATTTCTGTGGCTCGTTAGAGTGGAGAAGTGTTGGCTGTTGCGGAAAACCAATCAACACTTGGTTAAATAAAACCGCATGGGTTCCCCCAAGTCATTTACTGACCTTGCACACGCAATCATGGCTTTGATTGCGAATCCAGAATTGCATCAATTCCAAGTATTGGCTCGTGAGGTTTTCGAGTTCCAATTCAAGTCTAATGAACCCTATCGCACCTTCTGCAAGAATAGAGGGATAACACCAAACGAAGTTCAGTCGTGGCAAGACGTGCCGTTTATCGGGAATAGTGCCTTTAAACAATGCGAGCTAACTTGTTTATCCGAGGAGGAACGATCAAGAGTTTTTGTTTCCAGTGGCACAACCGATAAGGAGCGAAGCCGCCATTACCACAACGATTTGTCACTGGAGGTTTATAACCGTTCCTTGTTGGCGTGGTTTCAGGAGAGTTTTTTAGACCGCAACTTTCCGAATGTTGAAAGGGACGGAATAGAGATTGTTTCTCTGACTCCTTGGAGTGCGAACGCACCGCATTCGTCGCTGGTGCATATGCTAACGGTCTTACAGCCAGATTCCTCAAAATTCTTTGGCAGAACCAACGAGGAAGGTCAGTGGTTACTAGATGTCGACTTGTTGCGATCATTTCTTTGTAGTCGTCGATCTAGTGAATTGCCCATTGTTTTGGTGGGAACAGCCTTTAATTTTGTCCACCTTCTCGATCAGACCTTTAATAGACCGCTTCCTTTACCTCGAAATTCGGTAATTCTCGAGACTGGGGGCTACAAAGGACGATCCCGAACACTGGAGAGACCGGACCTACACAATCAGCTCGCTGAGTTGTTTCTTGTGCCACAAGCAAGGATACGAACTGAGTATGGCATGTGTGAATTAGGGTCTCAGGGGTATGATCAGCCTGACAATCTAGGTGTTTTTAATTTCCCCCCGTGGACGAGGGTTCAAATTCTCTCACCCGAAAACGGCCAACCCGTTGCTGAGGGAATACCAGGGTTGATCCAGATTTTTGATTTAACAAATATTGCTTCCGTCTGTGCGATACAAACCTCGGATCTAGGAATCATCCAAAAAGGCGGCCTAGAATTGTTAGGTCGAGATCCGTCCACATCGCCAAGAGGTTGTTCATTGTTCGCTACATGAGAACGATTGCTCCATCCATTCAACCCGTTCCAACTCATCGCTTTTCTGGCGTGTGGTTAAATCTGCACTCAGTTTTACCTCGAGGTATTGGTTCTTTTCCAATTTCAACGATCCGCTGGGTTGATCATTTTTGGCTTGGAATATATACTTGGTTAGTGTCTGGAGTGACTTTGTCCGCTGACAGGTTTTGCGGTTAGTTTTTACCATGAACGCGCTCAACTATTTCCTAGCAGATTTACCATCTGAAGCTCGACCAACACCAGAACTTCTTTCGGAAGCTTGCCTCGCTTTGCGAAGAAATCGTGCCCACTATCTCGCAGACAGATCCACGGGGCAAATGATCAAATTGATCACCAAGGTCGCCCAGGAGTGGATGATGGACGACAACCCGATCCGGGTGGAGACGTTGAGAAACGGACCTGTTCAGACAGGCTTTTCTGTAGAGGTTCTCCGCCAAGGGTTGGATGACTTTTTTGGTGGAATCACCGAGTCGTCCTTGGTGGGCTTGATCGAACAGGATTTGGGTCACGTAGACCGGCTTGATGCGATGGTATCCAATGCCAATGAGGCATCACGCCTTTGCGCTGCGATGGCGAGAGGCCCTGAATTGCTAGGGCATATCACCGGGGGAGTGCTGCCAAACCCAACCTTCACAAGTATTCTGCTGGGGTTATTGATCCGTTCCGCACAGTTTGTAAAATGCGCGCGGGGAACCTCGTTTCTCCCACGAATGTTCGCCCATTCGATTTATCAGGCTGACCCGAAACTGGGTGCCTGTTTGGAGATTGCGGAATGGAAAGGGGGCGATGCTGCTCTCGAGGAGACTTGGTTTAATCATCTGGATTGTCTTACCGCCACGGGTTCCTCGGAAACCATCGCCACTCTACGCCAGCGAATTCCGGGGACTCTCAAGCTCGTGGGCCACGGCCATCAGGTGAGTGTGGGTTACGTCGCATCCGAGATGCTGGAGCCTCATCTCACGCGGGACATCATTCAACGCGTCGCTCTCGATGTCACGATCTGGGATCAACTGGGGTGTTTATCTCCCCAGATAATCTACGTTGAAGTGGATGGCACTGTCTCCCCTGCCATGTTCGCAGAGCTTCTAGCGCGGGAATTGAGTGTCCATGAAGTCCGGATGCCACGTGCTCCTCTGGACGTATCGACCTCAGCGAAAATTGCCTCCTACCGAAATTTTTACGAAATCCGCTCCACCTACGGAGAAAGCAAAATTTGGTGCAGCCAAGGTAGCACAGCGTGGACGGTTGTTTTTGATCCCAGTTCTGATTTTCAACCGTCCTGCCAACACCGGTTTATTTTTGTGAAACCCATCGCGAACCTTAGTCAATTGTTGATGAATCTTGATGCGGTAGTTCATCAAGTTTCGACCGTTGGTATCGCCGTCCCATCTTCAAAAACAAACAACGTGGCGGGAATCCTCGCCCGTTGGGGTGCCACCCGAGTGTGTCCTTTGGGACAAATGCAACGCCCCCCCCTCACTTGGCGGCACGACGGGCATCCACCACTGGGTGAGTTAGTCACTTGGTGTAACCTCGAATTCTAACCTAAATGATACGATGATTCTCGAACTCAAAAAATCATTCCAGTTTGAGGCGGCTCACCACCTGCCTAATCTACCAGTCGACCACAAATGCCATCGGCTCCATGGACATAGCTTTAAGGCCGAGTTGGTCGTGCGAGGTGAGTGTGATCCCTTGCTAGGTTGGGTCATGGACTACGCTGATATTTCCCGAGCGTTCAAACCCCTTTGGGAACAACTGGATCACTATTATTTGAACGATGTGGTTGGCCTCGAAAATCCGACCAGTGAGAACTTAGCAGTCTGGATTTGGGATCGGCTCAAACCGAGTCTTCCGTTGCTCGTGGAAGTAACCGTCGCCGAGACTTGCACAGCCCAATGTACCTATCGCGGCAACCAACCTATGGAGGGATCTCAGGTTTCACCGTAAGGGACAACCGACTGAACATTCGCTGAATTCCATTCGAGTTGCAGATTGCGTTTCACGATTTTTGCATAACAATGACTTCCATGAAGCTCGATAGTTTGCACGTCCGCCATTTGGTGCGTCTACCCCTGCTCCTCGTCTTCTATGGGGTGGTGCTCACAAGTTCCATTTGCCTTTCTTACCTACTGCGTTTTGATTTCGACCTCACTCGCATCGATTTCGCAACGATTCCGAAGGTTTGTTTATGGACTGTCGCCAGTAAACTGACGTTTCTATTCGCTTTTAGGCAGTTTTCTGGATTGCTTAGTTACTTCAGCGTACCCGATTTGAAACGGCTTTTTTATGCGATTTCTCTCTCTTCGCTCACGATTTTAATCATTCGCCTGATGGGTCAGGGTATCGTTGTGCCACCGCGAGGTGTGATCCTGATTGATTTTTTACTTTCGTTCCTATGCATCGCGGTTCTGCGGCTCGGGTTTCGGTTGGTTCGGGCGAGAATTTTAGCCCCCAACGGAGGATCGAAACAACGTCGGAAGCGAGTCGGCATTATCGGTGCGGGTGATGTCGGTGCTTCCCTTGCTCGAGACCTGATGTCCAAACGTGGACTAGGACTCCAACCCATCGCGTTTTTTGATGATGATCCCCAAAAATGGCGTTCGCGCCTGCATGATATCCCCGTAATCGGTTCTCCAGAAACCCTCCTCAATCAAAAGCTCGATCTACAACTCGAGGTGGCGATTATCGCGATGCCGAATGCTCCAGCGAAACGTATCGGAGAAATCGTACGAATTTTGCAACAAGCGCACATCAAATTTGAGACCGTCCCCTCCTTGGATCAACTCGCCACTGGTCAGGTTAAAGTGAGCCAGTTGCGCGAAGTTGAAATTCAAGACCTACTCGGTCGAGATCCCGTGGTGCTTGAAACGGAAAACATTCGACAGATTCTTTCAGAAAAGGTGGTGATGGTGACAGGCGCTGGGGGAAGTATCGGAAGCGAATTATGCCGGCAAATTGCCTCCTTCAACCCACGGCGGTTGCTTTTGGTGGAACAATCCGAGGTGCAGATTTTCCACATCGAGCAGGAGATGATCGAGTTGGGTTACGGCGGTTTAATTTTGCCTTTAGTTGCAGACATCCTTGACCAGCCCCGGATGCGATCCATTTTTCAGCGTTTTCACCCAGAAGTTATTTTCCATGCCGCCGCGCATAAACATGTCCCAATGATGGAGAATCAACCCAGCGAAGCCTTGAAAAACAATAGTCTCGGAACGCTCCGGTTGTGTGATCTTTCGCTCGAATTCAAGGTGAACCGGTTCATCTTCATCTCTACCGACAAAGCGATCAATCCCACGAATGTGATGGGTGCCTCCAAGCGCTTGGCAGAAATCTATTTGCAAGCGTTATACGCGTCAGCTCCTGAAGCGACTAAATTTATGGCGGTACGTTTCGGAAACGTCCTCGGATCGTCGGGAAGCGTGATCCCCGCTTTTAAGAGCCAGATTGCTGCAGGCGGCCCCGTGAAGGTCACACATCCGGACGTCACGCGTTACTTCATGACGATCCCAGAAGCCGTCGGGTTGGTGTTACAAAGCGGTGCCCAAGGCACTGGAGGTGAGATTTTTGTCTTAGACATGGGAGAACCTATTAAGATATTGGATCTGGCACGCCAACTGATCGAACTCAGCGGACTTCAACCCGAAGTCGATATTGAAATTGAATATGTCGGTCTTCGTCCGGGGGAGAAACTTTTCGAGGAACTCTCACATAAGGGGGAAAACATTTCCCCAACGACCCACCCCAAAATTATGCGGTTTGTGTGCCAATCGGTGAGCCTCGGTGTAGCTCGAAAACTGTTGGATGATCTTTTGGTTGATGTCCATGAAACTGAGTTGGGTCAAATTAAATTGCGTTTACAAAAAGCGTTGCCAGAATATCGACCGTACCTGACTTAAGAAACGAGTTCCGAAACGATTAGGTCTGAAAGTAAACTTGATTCTCTAGTCAACTTTGTTTCAACTAGTAGAAGACAATTATGCTGAATCATCAGAATGACCAGAGGTTCGTCCTGAACAAGCTTCCCTGGCTTGTCGCGCTCGGGGCATTCCTCCTTTACGCGCTCACCCTCAACCACTGGGTGACGTTACGCAGCGTCGCGGTTGCCGCGAAGGTCACCGGCTGGGACTGGAATCTGCCGGTTGAATGGCCACTTTTTTACACCGTCACCTTCCCGTTAAGGCTCCTCCCATCAAGCTTGCAACTCATCGGCTTGAATGCGTTCGCCGCAATTTGTTCAGCGTTGACGCTCGGAATCTTAGTCCGATCGGTTACATTGCTCCCACACGACCGTACTCACGAACAGCGCCTTCGCGAGCAAAGCGATCATTCCCTGCTTTCAATCCCAACAAGATGGTTGCCGCCACTTTTGGCAGCATTGGTTTGTGGGCTCGAGTTGACTTTCTGGGAGCACTCCATCGCCCTCACTCACGAGAGCTTTGATCTATTGCTATTGGCGATCGTGATTTGGACACTGTTGGAATATCGAATTACGCAGAACAAAAAGTGGATCTTTATCTTTGCGTTTGTTTACGGAATTGGAGTGCCGGATAACCTCGCTTTGATCGGGTTTGCTCCAGCCTTCGCCATCGCTCTGATTTGGATGTTCGGTAAGAATATTTTCCAACCAAAGCTGCTTTTGCCGATGATCGGCTTGGCTCTCGTTGGTCTCCTTTTTTACTTCCTGCTGCCAACCGTTTGGGTGATCAAACATGGAGAGTCCTTCAAATTCTTTGATGTCCTACGCGCCAATTTAGGTGCTCAGAAAGCGTTATTGCTTGATACCCCTTCCCTTCGATCACGAGTGTTGATTCTTTCACTAACCTCGGTCCTGCCGCTTTTGGTAATGGGAATCCGTTGGCCGCAGAGTTTTGGGGAAACCAGTGTCACTGGAGCCCAGTTGACGAATATCATTTTCAGAGTGGTTCACTTCCTCTTTTTTGCCGCATGCCTTTTTGTTGCACTCGACCGGAAGTTTAGCCCACGTGCACTGGGAATGGGGATGCCCCTATTATCGCTCTACTATCTGGGGGCACTGTGTATCGGTTATTATGCAGGGTACCTTTTACTAGTCGCAACGCATGGCAATCTGAAGAACTGGCAACGAGAAAGCGGGTTCATCTCTTGGACCAACAACTTGCTGGCAGGCTTGGTTTATATCACGGCGGTGGCGTTCCCTAGTTATTTGCTTTATCAAAACTGGCCTGTGATTCGGTCGGACGATGGCTCCTCCCTCAAACAGTTCACAGCAGCAACCGTCTCAAAAATCTCCAATGAACCGTCAATTCTTTTAAGCGAGGATCCCACACCGCTCCTGCTGCTTCATGCTTGGTTCTCGGAGGTTCAGCAGCCTTCCGCACACGCTTTAGTGAACGTGCGGGCGTTGCAAAATCCGAGTTACCATGACGAACTCACCAAACATTATCCTAAACTTTGGCCAAAACTGGAAACAACTGCCCCAGAAATGAGCCAAGCAAGCGTGACAAGAATTCTCACATCCCTCTCTGCCACTCACCCGATTTTTTATCTGCACCCAAGTTTTGGCATCTTCTTTGAAACCATGCGACCCGAACCACACGGGCAGATTTATCGCATGATTTCGTACAAAAAAGACGATCTCCTGCCGCCGGTCGTTTCTGGTTCCATCCTCGAGGAGAATACAAATTTTTGGAAAACTAATGCGCCATTTCTGAATAGCTTGACCACAGTTGGTCGTGAGCAGTCCGCCGCCTCTACGTTTCTCGGCAAGTTTTACTCTTTAACGCTGAATAACTGGGGAACCACACTCCACCGCGCCGGCCACCTAGAGCCTGCCAAGGAAGCTTTCAGTCTCTCGCTAGAACTGAATCCTCGAAACCTCGCCGCAAATGCCAACCTCGATTTTAACCAAACATTGCGAACAGGTGTCCCAAGATCCGCCCAGAAATCAACCAACTTGGAGGATGAGTTTAACAAGTCTACTTGGATCGAAATTCTTACCTCTTCTGGAACATTCGATGACTCGACATTTGGACTTCGTCAGGCTCAGTTGTTCCTAGAACAAGGGCTTCACCGTCAGGCTGCCTCTCTGTTCGATCGTGCTGTTCAGACACAACCGACGAACGTCGTGGCTCGCCTATCCCTGGCCAACGCCTACGTTTATGCACGTCGCCCCGAAGAAGCCCTTAAGCTGATTCGCCAAGTTCAGAAACTGCCAACTCAGGCACTCTCCCCGACGAATCAAGTGGATCTCATTTCGATCGAGGCTGGAGCCTATTTCAAGAGTGGTGAGGCAGCAAAAGCTGAAACGGTGCTCAAGGCCGGAATGACGAAGTTTCCCCAAGACCGGATACTTTTTGAATCGTTGACCGAGCTGTACCGAACCACGGGTGAAACAAAGAAAGCACTGGACCTGCTAGAACGCGACCTCGCATCGCATCCACAAAATATTTTAGTGATGCTCCAGAAGGTCGACATTCTGATCACTCTCAGCCAGTTTCCACAAGCGTTAGTCGAGTTGGATCGCATTCAGAAAATAATTCCGGATCACATTCAGGCACTTTTGTATCGGGCTTTTATATCGCTCCAAACCAAGGATTACAAACAGGCTCAAACCAACGCTGAGCGGGTTTTAGCAGCAGATGCTGACAATCCTCAAGCCCTCATCTACCTAGGAATTCTTGGCCAAGAAACCAAAAACTACACTTTTGGGGCTCAGTCCCTCACCAAAGTGTTGAAGAAAACCCCCAACAATTTTGTCGCCATGCGAAATCGCGCTATTCTTTATCTCGAAGCGGGCAAGTTGAATGAGGCTAAACAGGACTACAACGTGTTACTCCGTAACTTCCCTGATCTCTATTCGGTTTATTACGGTTTGGGAGAAATCGCATGGCAGCAGAAAGACACTGTGGAAGCCATCCAAAATTATACGTTGTACCTCAAATACGTTCCCAAGGATAACCAGCCCGATTTGGTTCAGGAGAAAAAGATTATTTCGCAACGACTTGCCGAACTCAAGGCAGTCAGTCGCTGAGCTATCCCATGCGCGTCACGCATGTCATCACGCGCTTGATCGTGGGTGGTGCCCAAGAGAACACGATCGCCACAGTTCTTGGTCTCCATCAGATTCCAGACGTGCGAGTGAATCTGCTTTCAGGACCGACGACTGGTGCCGAAGGTTCTTTGGTCTCCCTCTTTGACAATTACCCGAAACTACTCCGGGAGGTTCCCACCTTGGTTCGTCCGGTGGATGCTTGGAAAGACCTGTTGGCTTGTCGAACACTCATGAAAGAGTTTCTGCGGGATCGGCCTGACATCGTGCATACCCATAGCGGGAAGGCCGGAATCCTTGGGCGCCTGATCGCCCGTCGAGCCAAAGTTCCGTTAGTGATTCATTCGATCCATGGGCCTTCATTTGGCTCGTTTCAAGGCGGTCTGGCGAATTACTTCTTCAAACAGGCTGAATCTATTGCAGCTCGTTTTACTCATCATTTCATCTCGGTCGCCCAAGCAATGACGGATCAATATCTTGCGGCCAAAATTGGTCATGCTCACCAATACACACGCATTTTTAGCGGGTTTCGACTCGAACCATTCCTCAACATCGGTGCTCCTCAGTCCTACCGTAACCGTTGGGGTTTGAAGCCGACTGATTTTGTGATTGGAAAGGTCGCTCGTTTATCGGATCTCAAAGGTCACAATGACCTGCTTGAGGCCGCAGCCCGATTGTTGCCCAGTATCCCCACACTCAAAATTCTCCTGATCGGAGATGGACCACTACAGGCCCAGCTCAGGAATAGGGTCGAACAATTGAGGTTGGTGAATCATGTGATCTTCTCCGGGTTGGTTCGGCCCGAGGAAATTCCTGAATGTTTGGGAGCAATGGATGCGGTAGTTCATCTCTCTCGTCGAGAAGGTCTGCCTCGAGCACTTTCTCAAGCACTCGCGGCCAGCAGGCCGATTGTGGCTTATGATTGCGACGGAGCACGCGAAGTCTGTCAGCAAGATCAAACCGGACACTTACTTCCACCGGGTGATATTAACGGGGTGGTGCGAGCTTTGTGCCAACTCCATCACAATCCGGAACGCCGTCGAGAAATGGGGGATTTCGGTCGATCTTTCGTGAGTAAAGAATTTTCAGAATCTCACATGGTAGCTCGAATTCACGAGCTTTATCGCTCCTTGCTCGATCGTTACCGTGCTGACAACCAGAAGTGACCTTAATGCTTTCATTTCCTTTCGATCTTTATCTGGGCGGTTTCCTAGTTTCATTAGGTTTCGCACTCGTGGCAGTTCCCATTTGGAAAAAATTATGCACATCCTTTAACCTCATTGACGACCCCGGCCACCGGAAAATCCATTCGGTCCCCACTCCGCTTGCGGGCGGACCGGGGGTGTTCTCTGCCATGGTCGCAACCCTTTTTTTGGGTGCTGGAGTATTCCTAATTTTTCCGAGTGTCGTCCGCTCAGATTCGACGCTGGTAGCGGGCTCAGCCCTGTTACACGGGATCAACCGACGAACTCCACAACTTCTCGTTCTGCTAATGGGTTCGTGCGGCATGTTGCTCCTTGGACTTTTCGACGACCGGTTTGAGCTCCCTGCACGTTGGAAATTCTTAGGACAACTTCTGATCGCGGGGTTAACTGCAGCAGCCGGATTAAGGATTACCCTCTTCGTTCCAAACCTTTTTTTCAGTTACGCAATCACGATTCTCTGGGTTTTGACTGTCACGAACGCCCTCAACTTTCTAGACAACATGAACGGACTTTGCACAGGAATCGGGATCATTGTGGCTTGGGCCTGTGCCTGGTTGGCGGCGGTCCACGGGCAATACCTTGTCGCCTTTATTGCTTTCACTGCCGCTGGTTCTCTGCTCGGTTTTTTACCCTACAATTTCCCAAAAGCTAGTGCTTTTTTAGGAGATGCAGGCAGCCACCTCGTGGGATATTGGTGCGCGGTTCTAACGATCCTTCCCAATTATTATCCGACCACCGGCACTCGTCTCGACAAGTGGGTTGTCTTAATCCCACTGCTGCTTTTGGCCGTGCCGCTGCTTGATCTCGTTTATGTCGTGGCCTTACGTTGGAGGATCGGCCAACCCGTTTACTTAGGCGATACCAACCATATTTCCCATCGTTTGGTAAGGCGTGGTTATTCACGCTCGCACGCGGTCCTTTTGATTCTACTCACGACCGCAATCGCTTGCTTTTTAGCCGTCTGGGCCGTGGCCTAGAGATTTAATCAGGATTTTGGCACGTGAGCATGGTAACTCAACGCCACAAGTTTCAAGCGCACGCTTGACCATGAGCACTTCCGATATCATCTTCTCCAACGTGTTGAAATTAGTTGTTTCCTGCATTTTAGGGTGGATGTTGATCTTTTCGGCAGGAGCTGCCTCCCCCGAGAAATCCGTGATTCAAATCACGACTTCCAGCCAGCAACCGAGTTGGGATGCGCCTTGGCGATTCGACGCGGTGCGACGTTCCTCTGGCACCGGCTTCTTGATTTCAGGCCGGAGGATTGTGACCAACGCCCACGTTGTGAGCTGGGCTAAGCAAATTCTTGTGCGACGTTACCAAGATCCGAGACCCTACGCGGCCCGAGTTAAGTTTATTGCCCACGATTGTGATCTCGCAATTTTGGAAGTGGAGGATGAACGTTTTTTTCAAGGCATGGAAGCCTTAGACCTTGGGGATCTACCACCTGTGCGATCTCCAGTCGTTACCTACGGTTATCCGGCGGGCGGCGAACAGATTTCTTACACGCGTGGTGTCGTTTCACGGATTGAATTACAAAGCTACAGTCATATTGGCAACCGAGCTTATTTAGCAGCCCAGACGGATGCTGCCATCAATCCAGGGAATAGTGGCGGCCCTGTGATTCAAGATGATAAAGTCGTCGGGGTAGCGTTTCAAGGCATCCCCGGACTTGAAAACACGGGCTTCTTTATTCCCACCACACTCGTCAAACATCTGCTCAAAGATGTTGAGGATGGACGTTATGACGGTTTTCCACAGGTGGGTGTGCGTTTAGTTGCGTTGCAAAACCCCGCTTACCGGCGAGCATTGAAGCTTCCCGATGATGATCTTGGGGCGAGAATCGACCACATTTTTGACTTTCCAAAAACTAAGGAACTTTTGCGACGGGACGATGTTTTATTAAAGGCTGGAGGTTACAATGTGGCCAGTGATGGAACGATTCTCTACGCAGGTAACCGCGTCTTTGTGGGCGTGGTGTTCAACGATTTTCAGAAGGGAGAAACGGTGCCGTTAAGCATTTGGCGCGAGGGGAAAACCATTACAGTCGATCTACCCCTCGATATCTACCAAGGGGATCGCAGCGAGGGAAACCAATATGATGTGTTGCCCCGATATTTTGTTTTTGGCGGGTTAGTGTTCACGCCATTGAACAGAGACTTTATGCGGACACTGGCGGGGAGTTGGACTGACACCGCGAACAATGAGCTTTTTTATGAACTGTTCTATCGCAAACATGAATCACCCCTCACGGTGCGTAAGGAACCGGTGGTGTTAGCCGCAATTTTGGCCCATGGAGTGAATGCGAATTTAGAAACTCGCGGGCGCACCTTGGTGGACAAGATCAATGGAATCAAAATCGAACAACTCGAAGATGTCGTCCGAGCTTTTGGCGAGGTTGGTAATGCCGCACAGCATGTCATTGAGTTCTATCCTGATCGGAATTTGGAATGTCTTGATCGAGCAGCGGCCGATGCGGCCAACCCCTCAATCTTAAAAACCTACGGCATCAGCAAGGATCGCCGGTTATGAAAACACTACTTTTTGAAAAGCCGGCTTCCGTTCTCCGTCACCTCCTCGGCATCCTCCTCTTAGTTCAAGGATGGGTGACCCCGCACGTGGTTCTTGCGAAAGAAAACAGTTCGGTGCAAGGACTCGAACACTCGATAGTGACGCTGGAAATTACCCGTCAAACTTACGACTACCAACAACCTTGGACGCGGCGGACCGATCAAGTCACAAAAATGGGTGTGGTGTTGAATGATAATGAAGTCTTAACCACTGCTGATTATCTGCAGGATCAGACCCTGATCCGGCTGCAAAAAGGCGGACGCGGTCGCTGGGTTGAAGGTAACCTGAAGTGGATCGACTACCATGCCAACTTAGCTGTCATTGGTTCTAGCGACGCCAAGTTTTGGGACGGTTTGAAGCCGATGACAATCGCCAAACAGACTCCTACTCGCGGTCCAGCCCAAATGATCCGTTGGCGCAATGGCGTGCTCGAGGCTCGGGATCTCAATATTAATCGTCTTTCGGTCAAGCGAGGAAAACTCACTTTTATCGATGTGCTTCAACTGGAGCTTGATACGGAAATTGCTGGGATTGGTTGGTCCGAAGCCATCATACGAGGTCGGCAACTCATCGGGATTACGAGCTCAAAGGAAGAACACACTTGCGCTGCGTTGCCCGCATCCTTTCTGAGGATGTGCCTCGCAGCCCGCCAAGAACAGAAACCTTTCCGCGGACTCGGTTATTTTGCGTTTGTTTGGCAACGCGGTGACAACCCCGCAACTCTTGATTTTTTAAAGCTCAGGGGTGATCCACGCGGAGTGCTTGTGTTGGAGGTTTCAAAAAACACCCAACCCGAGGGATCTTTGCAGCTACGAGACTTGATTTTAAGCATTGAGGGATTTGCAATCGATGCTCAGGGGGATTACGAGGATCCTGATTATGGGGTGTTATCATTGGAAAACTTAGCCACTCGTCACCGATGGGCTGGCGATCAGGTACGTTTAAAAGTGCTACGCGCAGGCAAGGAAGTAGAAACTACTTACCAATTACCCAAGGCTGATTACAGAGCCGAAACGGTGCCGGATGCAGCCTATGACCAGGAACCCGAGTACCTGATTTTAGGAGGGCTTGTATTCCAACCGTTGAGTGTCCCTTACCTTCAGAGCTGGGGGACCGATTACATGCGTAAGGCACCCTTTCGTTTATCCTTCACGAGCCAGAACAAATCCACCCATGACCGCCCATCGTTAGTGGTGCTCTCAACGATTCTTCCCGACATTCACAATCTTGGATACCAAGAGGCTCGATGGTTGATTCTCGACTCGATGAACGGACAAAAAATCAACCGCCTCAACGACCTGATCGAAGCAAAAAAATCCGCAAAAAATGGCTTACACGAATTGGTGTTTCAACAGGGTGATTCCCTGAGCAAGCTCGTGCTCGACGCAACGCAGACGGACGAAGCAACCCAACGTGTTTTAGAGCGTTATGGGATCGAAAAGCCTTTCGTGCTGGCACCTCCGTCTACTCCAAAAACACCTTAGTCAACGTTCGGTAGCAACCCTCTGATCTCCCAATAAACAGGCCTCGATTCTTGATGAGTATCGAAACTGATTACCACCTTGTGCAACTCGCTAATGGGGCTTACAGCCTTCATTCTACGACACACAGGGAAACATTTCACCCCGTCATTGGCCCTGCAGCGGAGGCGCAAGCCCTCTACGTAGAACAGTTGGAGTTACCCCGTCGATTTGCTGAAAACCAAGGGGATTTTGTCCTTTGGGATGTAGGTCTAGGCGCGGCGGCAAATGTGCTGACAGTCCTCAAGGCCTTACGAAACCATCGGGGCCGCTTACGGATCGTCAGCTTCGACCATAGTCTTCAACCTCTCGAGGCAGGAATCCAACACGCTGAAAAACTAGGCTACTTTGATGAGTATGAGATCACGGCAAAAACCTTGCTCAACCACGGTCAAGTTGAATTTACGAACGGATTATCAACGGTTCTGTGGCAACTACATTTGGGCGACTTCCCCACCCTGCTCCACTCCAATGACGCGCTGACATGGCCAAAACCTCACGCTATTTTGTTTGACGCGTTCTCCCCCGCAAAAAATGCTGCAATGTGGACCTTACCACTCTTTCAAAGGCTCTACCAACTCCTAGACCCTGACCGAGCTTGCGCCATGCCGACCTACTCACGGAGCACCCTCCTCAGGGTCACACTACTTCTCGCGGGTTTTCGTGTCGGAACAGGTCACGCAACTGGAGAAAAAGAAGAGACCACCATCGCAGCCAACCAACCCACTTTAATCCAGTCCCCTTTAGGTCAAGTTTGGCTCAAACGGGCTAGTAATTCTACCAGCGCGGAACCGCTGCACCAGGCTCAGTATTGCCAACTCCCACTCTCGGACTCCTCACGTCAAAAACTCCTGTGTCACCCCCAGTTCACAGGCGGTTAGAACGGCGGACTCCATTTTAATTTCTCAGGTTTCACAGTTTCGAGAACCGTGCTCAGCTTGGTGTGATTGGTTGTAGAACCACCCGTAATAAGTCGGAAACCTTGATCCTTCACCCCAGCATCGATATTCGTCGATGGCGTGACATCTCCCGTAAAGCGCGCTCTCATCAATCCTTGCCATCCAACACCTTCGCCCAACACATACGCTGGACCGAAATCAGCAGATCTGGCCTTAGTTGCAGAAATATAATCACGCTTAAAATCCTCGATGAAGGCATACATTCCTTCGAGTTTTTTGCCTCCTGTCTCGGTTTGGAATGACACCAAATGTTTCCATTTTTGGGTCTCATTGATAAAAAAATAAGCTCCAAAAGTTGTGCGCTTCGCGTCAACTTTTGCACTCACAGCAAACCGATAGGTCTCGTTAGTTTTCCAGGCATACTCAAAAAAGCTTTGCCCACCAGTCCCCTCGTTACCGAACCGACCCGTTTTTACTTCGGGATCCTTATACATTAATTTGACTCGCTGCTCCGCTGCCACGGAGTTTGGATCGTTTTGTTGTCCGGGATCCCAGACGGAAAAAATGATCACTTTATCACCCTCACGTTCTTGAAGTCCGAAGTAGCCGGAGCTAAACCCAGCCACGCAATAATAAGTGCCGACGGAGGATTGTGTCACCCGAACCTCGTTGTAGAAACCATCCGCTGGGCTGGATTCGAAGCCGAGATGAATCGATCGACATTGCCGTTTGACTAAATCCGCAAGTTCCTCCGGAGTCTCAGCAAGCAAAGAAAAAGTACACAGAATCAGCAACAACGTTTGGTTCCGTAATTTCATCACCCCGACCCTAGCGTGAAGAATCGTCAGTGGCAAAATCTGAATTTTGCCTCTAGAATTGAATTGTTGATCCACGCAAAGCTTGCCGGACGCTCAGAATCCTGCCACGAGTAACAGTGATGCATTTGGCCGTTTCAGAAGCCGTCCGACAGTTCGACTCCTTGCTAACAAGTGGGGAACCGATTCTCGCTCTTGCTCCGATGCAGGACGTCACCGACCTCCCCTTCTGGGATCTCATGAGTCGTTATGGCGGACCCGATGTCTACTATACCGAGTATTTTCGCGTACACTCGACCTCAACCCTTCAAAAACCGATCCTGCGCTCCGTGACCGAGAATCCGACTGGGCGCCCTGTAATCGCCCAAATGATTGGGAATGATATTCCTGCTCTCGTGAGGACTGCGAAGGAGCTGCAGCAGCATTGCGTTGCAGCCATTGATCTGAATCTGGGATGCCCCGCTCCGGTCGTCTACCGCAAATGTGCCGGTGGGGGGCTCCTGCGCGAACCCAAGCGGATCGATGCCATCCTCGGAGCGTTGCGTGAGGCAGTGACTGTCCGCTTTACCGTCAAAACCCGCATCGGGTTTGATGACCCCGCTGTTTTTGAAGAGTTACTTCCAATTTTCGCAAAGCATCAAATCGATTTGCTAACCGTCCACGGACGCACGGTAAGAGAAATGTACCGGAGTGAGGTGCATTACGACTACATCGCCCGGGCCGTGGCGGCCCTACCCTGCCCTGTGCTCGCGAATGGGAATGTGGACTCGGCCGAACGTGGGCAAGAAATACTCAACTTCACGGGTGCGGCAGGACTCATGATTGGCCGTGGTGCAATCCGTAATCCGTGGATTTTTGATCAGTTTCGAGCCTTGCGAAAAGGGCAGCCTCCAATTCTTCCCTTGGGAACGGAGGTTCTCGAATATATCCACGCATTATACCACGCTGTTCAGCCAGAGACGGTTTGCGAGGTTGCCCAAGTGCAAAAAATGAAGAAATACTTAAACTTTATCGGGCTGGGAATCGAACCTTCCGGCACGTTTCTTCACAAAATCCGACGTGCAACTGTCAAATCCGAATTCTTCTCGATTTGTACAGATTACCTCACTCATCAGAATCCGATGCCGCTGATTCCGTTTAATTTTAACCTCCCTCAGACCGATGTTCTAGCGGTAGACCCTTGCTGACCGAGCACCCTTGGATAGTCCACCCCATCCGTCCCGCCTCCGCCGAGAGTAGATCATTTCTCAGCCAAAATAATTTTCGAGCTTTGCAATCGGCAATTGTGGACGGATATTCAATGAACATATGAAACAACTCGGTTCGCGTCGTGATTGGATTAAAACTTCTGCAGCTCTTGCTGGTTGCGCTTCGCTAATGTCGGGGATCAACTTGGCACGAGCCGTCACACCCACAGATTACAAAGGTTCAGCCCGCCTGCGTTTGAGTCTGGCGGCCTATTCGTTCCGTGATTACTTCAAGGACCTTGACCACACGCGCGACAAGGAAACGGATGCAGCCCGACGCATCGACATGTTTGATTTCATCGACTACTGCGCGGCGCAGGGTTGCGAAGGAGCCGAGCTAACCAGCTACTATTTTCCGAAAGACCTCACCGAAAGTTACCTGCTCCGGATCAAACGCCATGCCTTCGTCCGAGGTGTCAGCATCTCCGGCACGGCGGTTGGTAATACGTTTACTCATACTGATCCGACCCGACGCGGGAAGGAAATTGCCCACGTGAAAAGTTGGGTAGATCGTGCAGCCATTCTAGGCGCACCCCACATTCGTGTGTTTGCAGGGGGAGCTCAGAGCGGTCAATCACTCGATACTGCTAAGAAAGTTTGCATCGAAGCTCTCGAGGAATGTGGCGAGTATGCTGCAACCAAAGGTATATTCCTAGGGATCGAAAACCACGGCGGAATCGTCGCCGATGCCACGGCTATCATTCAGATTGTGCAGGCGGTAAAAAGCCCTTGGGTCGGCATCAATCTCGACACCGGTAATTTTCACACAGACGATGTCTATGGTGACATTGCGAGCTGCGCACCCTACGCAGTGAACGTCCAAATCAAGGCCGATATCCATGCGAAATCCCAGCCCAAACAGGCGGCAGATCTTGGCCGTTTGGTCAAAATCTTACGCCAAGCAAAGTATCGAGGGTTTGTCGCTTTGGAATACGAGTCAAAGCCTGATCCCTACGAAGCCATCCCCAAACTTCTGAGCGAATTACGCACGCTATTTGCCGCGTGATTCGATGGGCTGGTAAGTAGCCTTAATCAGGGAGCGATCTCCCCTTGGTCTCGGGCGCGAGCCAGATCACACAAAGCCCAGCCACATAGATTAAAGTGATCACCGAGCCGGCTCGGGCATAGCTCCCGTCAAAATATTGCACAAGGCTTCCTCCTGCCAACGCTCCGACTGCCGCAAAAATGCGCCCAAAATTATAGCACACACCCTGGCCGGTCGCACGGATCCGTGTCGGAAAAAGCTCGGGCAAATAAAGCGGAAACCATCCGTAAAAGGATGCCGTGCAAAGCCCCGCAAGAAATGTCACGCAGACAAAGAGGGTATTGTACTCATGCAACACCCGAAAAAGAAACGCACAAACAACGAGTGACGCTAAGCACAGGATAAAATAGGTAGGCCGCCTTCCGATGCGCCCTCCGAGGAGTGGCCCAATCAGACAACCCACCACAGCTCCGAAGGATGATGCCATTTGAACCACCGCTTTTGCGCCCGGAATTTTTCCACCCGTCATTTGATCAACCCATAGCGGAATCCACTGGATCGAACCCCAAGTCCCGATCAAGGCGATGGAGGCAAAAACAATTCCCAGACACGTGGTTTTAAGCATCGTGGGACCAAATATTTCCCGAAGCGGATTGATTACCTGCAAGGTCACCGCACGCTTCCATTTCTCGGACTCCGGCACTCCTAACCGAATAAAAAATACCAGCAAAGCAGGCAACGCTCCCATCAGGAAAAACCACCTCCAAGAATCGACGGTCACGGGCGCAAGCATTGCCACCCAACTCACCAGGAGCATCCCAAGATTAGCAGCAGCCCCGATCAGACCCGCGAGGAGGGGTCGCCACCGTTCGGGCCAACATTCCATGACCAACGCCACACCCAACGCCCATTCTCCTCCCATTCCCAACGCCGCAATAAATCGAGTCGCCGCGAGATGCCACGGCACTTGTGCAAAATAACCAACTGCGGTGAAAAGTGAGTAAACGAGGATACTCAACGACATGGCACGAATACGACCTATTCGATCCCCCAACCAACCGAATAATAAGCCACCGGCCGCTGCACCCAGCAAAAAACAAGCCGTGATATATCCCATCCATTTGGCTACCCCCCCGTCGTTGACCCCAAGCATGCTTTGCAACGCTGGACGGGCAACAACGGGAAAAAGTCCAATCTCGAATCCATCAAACATCCATCCAAGAAACGCAGCCAATAGCACCATCCATTGCCCCTTGGTGAGTTGCAACGGTTCATTGAAAGTGACGGTTTGCCGAGTCTCGGACATAGGAGTTAGAAGTTATTTTTGAGGGAGTGTGGGTTTTGGCCAGTTTAAGTGTTCATGCAAAAAGTCAAAAGTTCCCTTGCCGTTGATCGTATGCGGCCCAGCAAAACTTTCTAACCGACTGTGATTAGGAAGTCCCAGCTTTCCTGCATACAGGTATCGAACCTTGCCAAATTCAGCAAAGACTCGCTCATCGGGCGCCACACCATCAAAGTGCCCCCGCTCCACCATAAATGGGCGAGGCGCAATTAACGCCGCCATCTCGGCGTAATTGAAAGTGCTACCCAAATCGAATTCGAAAATCTCGTATTCCCCACTCCATACGTAACTGTAATTACTGACGGTTGACGTATTCTTCCAGACCCAATCATTAAAATCGGCGGAACAAATCGACAAACAATAATCGGTGAGCAACGCCGGCACTCGCATCGCTGTCTTGCCCCCATAGCTGAGGCCGTAAAACGCCAGACGACTCGCATCAACGCACTCCAAGGTCTTGAGCCAATCTAATATCTGCTGATGCTGCGGAGTAATCACCGAGAACAAGGTCTGACCGACCTGATTAGCTTTGCGTTGCAATGTGCGAAAGCGATCCTCGAAAATATAGAGATTTTGAGGCGCAAAAACGATGAATCCACGATCAGCCAACCGCGCCGCGAAATCGTGATAGGCCCCTTGATCTCCCTGAATCACATCCTTCGGCCGACCTTCTAACCCATGTTGACAAACAACTACTGGACGACGCTCGCCCTGCTGCAAATCTTTTGGAACGAGAAGCACACCATAAGCCATCACGTCAGGAAACACATCCAAAGTCACCTCAAACCCAGACCATCGGGCGGAATCATAAGCCTTCTTGGAATGCGCGTTAAATGGCAGACGGGGTTGATCGATCTGCCCAATGACTTCACGAGAAAACTGGGATCGATAGACCTCCGTCGATTTCCGGTATGCCTCCGTCGATGTGAAATTCAGACCCTTCATATAATCACGCCTGAGATCGCCTCCCAATTCGAGTAACTCTTGAGTATGTCGGTCGAGCTGCCGGATTTGTCCCGCCATTCGCTGAGGCCCATCCGTCAGGGGGCGGATGAGCTTTGGCGGTTTGCCTGAAGCCGCCACTTCGCGATTCGGAACCAGCGATTTCAGAAATGTTGCCAACATCGCCTCACTGCCATAAGCCCCGCGTCCGTCCACTCCGCTGACGATCAGTTGAGCGGGATTAGGAGTTGGAATCTCCGCAACTATTTTTTGCATTCGGGAGAATTCCGCCCTCACAGCACCCACATCCGGCGTTGTCAACACCGCTGGTGCTCCTCCGTTGCCGGGGAGGGTCAATTCCGGCCCGAGCGCGGCTTCGACCAGAAAAGTGCGAGGCGCGATCAGTCGAGCTACTTCCGCGTCCCCAAAAATTCGTAGGTAACCAAAAACATTACGGTCAATGGGCTGTTTCCAACCGATGCTGCGATCTTCAAAAAAACCACTCACCCCGACCACATCAACCCGAGTCTCCAGAGCTCCCGCAAGCAAGGCAACAAAGCCACCTTCGCCGTGACCCAGAAGCCCTAAAGGTCGCCGTCCAGTATCTCCGGCGCGTAACCAATCCACCAACGCTAGCACCTTGAGAACCTCGTACCCCAGAATGTGACGACCCATCTCAAACGCGGGTCGATAAAGAAATTCGCGATGAGTTAACTTGGCATGACGTCGCTGGGTGCGTGTTCGGTCGATCAGCAATGGCACGTAAACTCGACATCCGCTCTCCGCCAATCGACGAGCAAACTGGCTCTCCGGTGGCACACCGGGCACCAAGCCGCAAAGTTGTTCAGGCGAGACATCGGCATCCGGCACCGCGATCACATCCGCAATGATTTGACCTCCTTTGGGAATCAGAACTAACCCGCAACCTTCCACATCTCCGAAAGCCCCCCACCGAATCTCCACCACATCAAAAGTCGCTCCAGCCGCTAGACGCTCCTCCCCTCCTAACACCATCTGCACTTGAGGAGCATTCCGCCGGTGAATCGCATCCCGCGCACCGATCATCTTCGCGAGCAGCAATCGGTTCGTTTCTGCGGGGCGCACCCAAGGCTCAGGGGATGAGCGATCAGGAATCCAAAACGAGGAACGACCTGCGGGAGATTCCTTAATTTCTCGAAGTAAAAATCGATCAACTCCCGCGACCAAATTTGACGCAATGTCGCCTTGAAGCTCCAGCGGCACCGTGCCGGGCACCACCGCATTCGTCCACGATAACGGAGCCGCCTCGGCTGCCAACGCAACTAAAAGCATCCCGCAACAAATCAGAATTGATCGAAGATATTTCATACTCGAGAATCATTACATCGTAGCCATTTCTGAAAACACTCACCAGATATGATTTGCAGGTTATTTTTTCTTTCGCGTTTCACTCAACACCTCGCCTCTCAACCAAGTAAATTGCCGGTAAGCCAAATAGGGATCAACTTGAGCCAACAAAAACCATGCCCACTGTTCCCGCAACCACGTCAAAAACGAACGCGATTTCCGCCACTGCTCCAAGGTGATTTCTTGACTACGCGAAAGTGCCTGTTCAAAAAAACGCCGGGCTTCTTCTGTAATATGATGCGTTTCGAGCCGAACCAACAGCTCATAATTAATGTGCAGACTGCGTTTGTCCAAATTCGCAGACCCAACAAACACAGCATCATCAAAAAGAAAAAGTTTTGAATGCAAAACCTGTGGCTGGTATTCGAAAATTCGAATTCCAGCCTTCAACAAGCCCGTATAGAGCCGACGTGCCGCTGACTGTGCCAACGACACATCCGTCTTGGCCGCGAGAATGAGTGTCACAATAGCCCCACGCTTTGCCGCCTTGGCAAGAGCTTTACGAATCTGCCTCGGCGGGAGGAAATACGCAGAAATTATTTGGATACGGCGTGCTTTTTGAACAGCAGCGCACAACGCCTGCTGCATTTTAAACCCTCGCCAATTCGGGCCAGATGTGATGATTTGCCCTTGTGGGGTCGTGATGACTCGTTGGTTGACGTTTTTCCGAAAGCGCACCCAAGGCCGAGGTTTTTCGGCTGCTAGCTGAAACATGCTATCAAAAATACGGCCTAATTCGAGGGCAAACTCCGCCGACAATCGTACACTTGTGTCGTGCCAACCTTTTGTTACCCCATCACCTCTATAAGCTTCCGCAATGTTAAATCCACCCACGAAAGCCGTCGCATCATCCACCACGAGCATTTTTCGGTGATCACGAAAACCGATGCGTTTTAAACGGAGCGGGTTAAACCACCGAAATTCACCCCCCGCCTTTTTCAGCGCCTCAAAGTAATCATTCGGGAGGTCGTAAGAACCCAGCGCATCCACCATGACGTAAACCGCAACCCCTCGTCGAGAAGCCTCAACCAAGGCCACACGGAATCTTTCACCAATGTCACTCTTATCAAAAATGTAAACTTCCAGTCGAACAGACTTCTGGGAACACGCGATGGCATCCAACATTTTCTCGAGCGCATCATCTACGGTGTGAAACCACTCGCATCCCACCGGGAAGCCGTCGACTCTGTTGTTCGTCGGAGTTGACATAATCGTTCCTCAAACTCTGACAGAAACCATATCATTTGCCAGCCTCGGACTTTGGCGCATCATTTGCAGTCGAATAATAGAGTGAATTGGGGCATTGTAGTTTCATGACATGCACGTTGCGTTACGGACTTTGGCTGGTTGCACTCCTTTGGTCGTGTTGCCTGCAAGCCGCGCACACCGATGTCAACTTACAGCTCTCACATCGCGAGGCTCGATCTGGGGAGACTATTTTTGCAGCGATCCGACTCCAGATGGACCCGACGTGGCATACCTACTGGGCGAACGGCGGCGACTCGGGAGGGCCGACCGTTGTTGAATGGGAGCTACCTGATGGCATTGAGGCGGGGCCCTTACAATGGCCGCTCCCTCAACGCACTGAGGAGAGTGGGCTCGTCTCCTACATCTACGAAAACGAGGTGCTTTTAATCGCCCCGATCCAGATATCGGCAACAATAAAACCTGGCGAGAAAACCTTAAAGGCACAGGTGCGCTGGTTAGAATGCGCGGCACTCTGCATTCCAGCTCGGGACGAAGTGGAGGCCACCATCGTCGTCGGCAACACCTCTCAATCTTCTCCCCATGCGGCCGCAATTGCAGAGTGGCAAGGGCGAGTCCCCCAGCCAAACCCTGCCCTCAAAATCAGTGGAACATGGCAAGGCTCCATCACCAACGACTCACGCGAGTTAAGTATCACCTTCGCCGGATTTGAGGGTCGAGGCCAACCCGACTTCTATCCCAGCCCGAATACTGCTTACAAAGTCTCAGCTCAATCAACTCTCCAGAGTGATGGTCGTCTGATTAAACGTGTCGAAAAATTGAAAGGTGAATGGCCGACCACAGCGACGGGACTGGCCGTGTTCACCCAAGGCCAAGAACGCAGGGCCTTCGCAGTCACCGTTCCTTTGGCTTCTGTTGGCGAAATTCTCAACTCAGAGCCCCAAAAAAGGAATTCCGCATACCCTTTTTATTGGATCCTTTGCATTGCATTCATCGGAGGGCTAATTCTAAACATCATGCCCTGTGTCCTACCCGTGATTGCTCTTAAAATTCTTGGATTCGTTCAGCAATCCACACAATCACCCCGAGACGTCCGCAAACTCGGTCTGGTTTATGCCGCTGGTGTGTGGGTTTCATTTTTGCTGCTTGCGGGTCTGGTGATCGTCGTGAAACAGGCTGGAGGCGCGGCCGTGTGGGGGATGCAGTTTCAGAATCCCACCTTCCTTGTGATCATGACCGTGCTTGTGACTCTCGTAGCTCTGAATCTGTTCGGCGTCTTCGAGGTTTTATTGGGCGGAAATGCATTAGGTGCGGCCAATAATCTGGCATCCAAAGAAGGCGCGATGGGCGCATTTTTCAACGGTGTCCTAGCCACCGCTCTCGCCACCCCCTGCACTGCTCCTTACCTCGGATTCGCTTTAGGTTTCGCCTTCGCAGGAAGTCCTTCAGTGATTATTGCCGTTTTTTCAATGGTCGCATTCGGTCTCGCCGCACCCTATGTGTTACTCAGTTGGAATCCCAAGTGGCTCAAATTCCTTCCCAAACCGGGTGCTTGGATGGAACGTTTCAAGCTTTTGATGGGCTTCCCGATGCTCGCCACTGCCTTCTGGCTACTTAGCCTCACCGGTCCACGCTTCGGCACGGAAGGAGTCCTCTGGCTCAGTCTGTTCTTGGTTCTCTTAAGTTTAGCCGCTTGGGTTTATGGGGAATTCGTCCAACGAAACTCCGCACGCCCCACCATCGCCCGCCTCGTGGCCATCACCATCCTCATTGCCAGTTACCTACTCCTCCTCGAAGGTCGTTTACACTGGAGACAAAGGCCACAACGCCAATCCTCGCCACAGAATTCTTCCAACATCTTAAAACACGGGTTGCAAAAATGGACCTCAAAGGCTGTCTCCGAGGCACGCGCTGAAGGTCGGCCAGTGCTCATCGATTTCACTGCGGACTGGTGTCTCACCTGTCAGATTTTTTCAAAAACTGCCATCGAAAACGAGGCCGTTCAAAAACGACTCAAAGAATTGAACGCCGCCGTTTTTATTGGTGATTTTACGGATCAAGATCCACTGATAGCCGCTGAAATCCTCCGCCACGGTCGTGCAGGTGTGCCCCTAGTCCTCGTTTATCCAGGCGACCTCACCAGCCCCGCGATCCTCCTCCCAGAAACTCTCACACCTTCGGCACTTTTGAAAGTGCTTGAGACCTTGGGAAAATAATACCAGCCCTTTGTTGCCACAAAGTGGCTGTCCGACATGGATTTGAACCATGACAAAGGCCTCCAAAGAGCCTTGTGCTACCATTACACCATCGGACAGTGTGATATCAAACTACCCTCTCACACCGAGGGTGCAATCCAAATCTTCATTTGCAGAGTTTTGTCTCCCGTTTTTAAAGACCTGACAGGGATCCCGTCGTCACACAATTGAACCTAAATCCGGCAATTGGAAGTAAATCTCCACCTGCACACCTCGATTAATTTCGAGCGTTGGTGCTTTTTGGTTGGATTTTTGCGTAGGAGGGATTGGTTTCATCCATTTCCTCGAAGCAAAGCGGTAGTTTGCTGATGGAATGGTTCCAAAATTCGATGCCAAATTCGGCACTGCGAAATCTCGGATTGTGGGATTGCGGGGGTTTCCAAGTGCACCACCGCAACAAAGATCGTCACGCCTTCGACCGGGTGGGCGGTCCATCCGGGGCGAATCCAAAGTGCATCGCATCGGAGATGAGGCTGTCGAAAAAATTGACATCTGG
>Ga0114966_10000768_pt1 | contig 30334 bp, 29 predicted proteins | sample M_130207_XF_Meta_FD_87029 | JGI IMG/M metagenome (GOLD analysis project Ga0114966, IMG submission 87029) | Freshwater microbial communities from Lake Montjoie, Canada to study carbon cycling - M_130207_XF_MetaG | ecosystem: Environmental > Aquatic > Freshwater > Lake | place: Lake Montjoie... | reverse complement strand
TCGTCTGGGACGTGGTGATTACGATCGAAGACTCCACGCGGCACAAGCCGCACCCGGAGCCGCTGCAGGTCGCGATGGAACGGCTCGCGGCCACACCGGCCGAGACGGTCTACATCGGCGACTCGCCGTTCGATCTACAGGCCGCACACGCAGCCGGGTGCGATGCGATTGGTGTCACCTGGGGCGTCTTCGACCGCGACGCCCTGGCGGCCGAGAGTCCGCTCGAGATCGTCGACACCCCGGCCGAACTGCTGCGAGTGTTGACGGCATGAGCGCCGCCCGCGCCGCCGAACTCCGCACCCAGCTGCGGGCCTGGGATCGCGCGTACTACCTCGACGACGCCCCCGTGGTTGACGACGCCACCTACGACGCGGCGTTGCGCGAGCTGCGTGCGCTTGAGGTCGCGCAGCCAGAACTGATCGAGCCCGATTCGCCGACGCAGCGTGTCGCGGGTGGCGTCTCTGGCGGATTTAGTGAGGTGCGCCATCTGCTGCCGATGTTGTCGCTGGCCAATGCACGCGACGACGACGAGCTGATGGCGTGGGATGTTCGCCTGCAAAAGCTGCTGGGCGAGACCGGTGAGGCAGAGGAGCCGGCCTTCGTCGTGGAGCCAAAGATCGATGGTTTGGCGCTGTCGTTGGTCTATCGCGACGGCCTGCTCGAGCGTGCGGTGACCCGCGGTAACGGTGAGGCAGGCGAGGACGTGACCGCGAACGTCCGCACGATTCGGGCAATCCCACTCTCGATCGACGATCCCAATCCGCCTGCGCTGATCGAGGTGCGCGGCGAGTGTTACATCCCGCTCGAGGCTTTCCGGCGACTCAACGAAGAGCGTCTCGACGCTGGCCTGCCGGTGTATATGAATCCGCGCAATACGGCGGCTGGGTCGCTGCGACAGCTCGATTCTGCGATCACGGCCGAACGCCCACTGTCGTTTTGGAGCTACGCAATTGGCGCGCTGGAGGGGATCGTGTTTGCGTCGCAGTCCGAGGCTTTAGCGTGGCTCAGCGAACGCGGCTTTCCGGTCAATCCCCGCATCCAGCGGATGGTTGGAATCGAGGCGGTCCGCGATGCGTGCCACGCGATCGAGCGCGACCGCGAGAGCCTGGACTACGACATCGATGGCGCGGTCGTCAAGGTCGACGATCTTGCTCTGCAGGCGACGCTGGGCGCCGTCGGTCGCGATCCGCGGTGGGCGATCGCGTTCAAGTTTCCGCCCACGACGCGCACCACAAAGCTGCTCGGTATCGAGATCAACGTCGGACGCACGGGCGCTCTCAATCCGTTTGCCGAGCTCGAGCCTGTCGAGGTCGGTGGCGTTGTCGTGCGGCATGCGACGTTGCACAACGAAGAGGACATCAACCGCAAGGACATTCGCGTCGGAGACACGGTGATTGTGCAGCGGGCCGGCGACGTGATCCCACAGGTGATTGGCCCCGTGCTCGAAGACCGCACGGGCGCGGAACAGGTGTTTCGCATGCCAGACGACTGCCCGGCCTGTGGCGAGCCCGTCGTCAAGAACGAGGAGGACGCCAAGCACTTTTGTGTCAACCCGCGCTGTCCGAGCCGCGACATCGAGGGCATCAAGCACTTCGTCGCTCGCAGCGCGATGGACATCGATGGCGTGGGGGAGAAGCTGATCGAGCGGCTCTACGAACTCGAGCTGGTGCGCCGCTCGAGTGACCTGTACGCGCTGACGGCCGCTGATCTGCTGCCGCTTGAGGGCTTTCAGGAGACCTCGGCACGCAACACGGTCGAGGCGATCGCCGCCTCGCGGACACGCCCGTTTGGCAACGTGCTGTTTGGTCTTGGGATCCCGCACGTTGGGTTGGTGACGGCCCAGGCGATCACGCGCGCCTTCGGCTCGATGGAACGCCTGGTCGAGGCCGGGGCGGAGGAGATCGCCGAGGTCGATGGCGTCGGCATGGTGATCGCAGAGGCCGTCGCCGCCTGGTGTGCGGATCCAGAACGGCAGGCCGAGGTCGCGGCGCTCGCCGCTGCGGGCGTGACGCTGACGCTCAGTGCGGACGAGTTGCCGGTCGAGGGTCCGTTGACCGGGATGACGTTCGTGGTGACGGGCACGCTGGCAGGGATGTCGCGCGACGAGGCGCACGCGGCAATCGAACGCTTGGGTGGTAAGACCACGAGTTCCGTCTCGAAGGCGACGTCGTACCTCGTGGCGGGCGAGAAGGCTGGCTCCAAGTTGGCCAAGGCGGAGAAGGCGGGCGTGCCGATCCTCGACGAGGCGGCCTTCGTCGAGTTTCTCGCAACGAACTCCTAGAGAAAGCGGATCGTGACGGTGCGGACGCCCCAGCGCAGCGCGGTGCGCTCCGTCTTGACCCAGACGTCGACGAAGGCGCCGTTGACGGCTCCACCGATATCCGCCGCCAGGCAGACGCCATAGCCAGGGACCCGAAAACGCGTGCCGAGTGGAATCACGTCAGGATCAACCGCACAGATGCCATGCCGCGTCTTGGCGCCTGTAAAGGTGGGCTGATGGCCCGCATAGGCCGTCGACGTGACCTTCAGCGTCGAGCCAGGCTTGGGCGGCTTGGGTGTTGCTGCCGCGGCCTCCAGTGTCGGCAAAGCAAACGCCGCGACGGCGATAACAAGGACGCACAAACGACTCCGCATGGGCTCAGATTACCCGACGGTTGGTGGTTCAACTTTGCTTTGGGGTCAGACCCCTAAGCAACGTTGATCCAGCTATTCGACTCCAGGCGGCAGCAAAAAGCCATCGGCATCTGCCGCGAGCGGACGCACCGTCGTACCGCCGAGGTGCAGCTGGGAGCAGACGCTCGCTGGCACCTCATGGTCGCCGACGATCAGGCAGCGCGGAGGTGGCGCAGTGCGGCTGCGACCGAGGTGGCGAGAGAGCGTCGTCAACAGGGTTGGCCCGCCTGCTGTGGTCTCGGCCAGGGCGTCGGCATCCGCCGCCGTCCCGACGACGACACCCGGTTTCAGCAAGGGAATGTCCTCGAGCCTGCCGATGGCCACCGGGATACCTTGCTCGACCGCGGCGAGGGCGACGGTGACAACCCACGGCGTGTCCAGAGGGACTGTGATCAAGACCGCTTCGTCGGGGCGCAGGAGGTCGCTGGCTGCACGGAAGGCCGTGATGTCGGTGTGGAGCTGTCCGAGCGTGCAGTCGACGTTGGTGGCTGTGATCAGCGCCCGTTGATGGCCGTGGCGTTCGCGCGTACGCTCGCGCACCGCATCGGTCCGCAGGGCCGTATGCAGCACGCCGTGGGCGGCTAGGCGTTCGAGGCTGTGACCCGAGTCTTCGCGTGGGGCGACGGGGACACAGACAGAGTCGAGCCGGGCGAGTGACGCGAGGTGCGCGGCACGAATCGGTGTCGTTGCGAACCCGGCCGCAAAAGGAGTATCGGCGGTACCGAGCCGAATCGTCACACCAATCTCGAGTGCGGCGATCAGGAGCAGTAGCGACTCGCTGTCCGTGTTGTGCTCGAGGGCGAAAATGCTCTCGGAGGCACAGCCAACCTCCAGCAGTCCACCGGCGTATTCATGCACGCGTGAGGCGACGAGCGCACGGTCGAATGGGCGCCAGAGCGTTCCGTGGCGAACCCAGATCGCGGGTGGTGTGGCAGCGTCGTGCATCGTGCAGCCGAGACTAGCGCTCGGGGCTGCTGCTAGACCGGATTGTCGACGGCGAGAAACGACGTTGAGATGCCAAACTGCGTGGCGGCTGCCGCGGCCAAGGCCTGCACGCCCACGGTCACCGTGGCGTTATGTCCCGCCGCGATGAAGTGCACACCAAGCTCGGCCGCCAGATACGCCGCGTCCTCGCTGGGCTCGCCTGTGATGAACGCATCGAGACCAGCAGCGGCAGCCTGGCGGATATCGCGTGCCGCGCCACCCGAGATAATGCCGACCGTCTGCACGGGGTGGTCGCCGCCTGGCAACACCAGCGGCGTGGATCCGATTAGATCGCCTAGTGTGGCAGCGAGCGCGGCTGCGGTTGTTGGCGTGGGGAGTGTGCCGCGACAGCCGATCATGACGCCTTGGTGCTCGCCGAACGGCACGCGCTGCGTGACTCCGAGCAGGTCGGCGAGACGCGCATTGTTGCCAAGCGTCGCGTGCGCGTCGAGCGGCAGGTGGTAGGCGACGAGCGAGAGATTGGCTGCAAACAAGGCCTCGAGGCGTCGGCGCTCCAGTGGTCCGATCCGCGCATCGGCGCCATCCCAAAATAGGCCGTGATGCACGAGCAAGACTTGGGCGTTATCAGCCGCGGCGCGTTCGATCACGTCGAGCGAAACGGAGACAGCGGTAGCGACGTGCGCAACCTGATCGGCGCCCACGACCTGCAGCCCATTCGGGCCGTAGTCGCGGAACGACTGGGCAGCGAGCGTCTCGTCGAACCAGCCGACAAGATCCGCGAGCCGCACCGGGGTCATCCCGGCTCCCCGGCTTCCAGCGGCAGGCCGTCCGAGCCAGCGGGAATCGCAATCGCATTGATCTGATCGACCAGGCGGAGACCGTTCTGGTCGACCTCGATTACATCGCCGTTCGAGCCGACGTGCACGTTGTCTGCAGCCACGCCATTCTGGATCGCCAGCTCGGCCTGGGCCTGGAGCATCTGTGGCTCACCGTGGACCGGAATCACACTCGTGGGGCGCAGCATGCGGATCATGTCGACGATCTCGTCGGCACGGGCATGGCCCGAGACGTGGATCGCAGCGTCGTGGTGTGTGACCACGCGCGCGCCGCGCATGCGCAGCATGTTCTGCATCTCTTCCACTGGACCCTCGTTGCCTGGCACGGGGCGCGATGCGAAAACGATCGTGTCGCCATTGCCGAGGTTGAGGTCGGGGTGCTCGCCGCGCGAGGCACGCCCGAGCACGGCGAACTCTTCGGCCTGCGAGCCGGTGCAAACGACGAGCGCTTTGACGCCTGCGATATCGCGGCGGCCCAGGGTCGGCAGATTCGGCGGCGCCATCTCTTTCAGGCGCTCAGCGATCTTGACGTTGCGACGGACGGAACGACCCAGCAGCATGACCTGGCGACCCGTACGGTCCGCAGCGCGAATCGCATGGTCGATGCGGTCGATCTGGGACGAGAAGCTGGTCAGGACAACGCGGCCCTGGGCCTCGTCGATGACGTCGTTGATGGGATCAATCGTCGTTGCCTCAGAGGGCGTGCGGCCTGGCAGCTGGGCGTTCGTCGAATCGCCGAGCATGGCAATCACGCCGGCATCGCCAAAAGCGGTGAGGCGCTTGCGGTCGACCTGACGCTTGAGGTCCTGGCCGGTCGCATCCATCTTGTAGTCGCCGGTGAGCACGATCGTGCCGAGGTTCGTCGTCAATGCGATCGCTGCGGGATCCGGGATCGAGTGCGAGACGCGGATGAACTCCACGGTGATCGAACCGATCTGGATTTGATCACCCGGCGCCACGGTCTGCAGCGGTGGCAGTGGCAGGTCGTGCTCCGAGAGCTTGGCCTCGACCATGGCGGTCGTAAACGGCAACGAGATCATGCGGCCGATTGGAGTGCCCGAGCGGATCAGGTGGGCAAGCGCAGCGACATGGTCGTCGTGCGCGTGCGTAATCAGCACGGCATCGACAGGGCGCCCCTTCAGGGCACGTACGTCGGGCAGGTAGATGTCGACGCCAAGGCCGCGATCATCGCCATGGGGAAAGCCGATCCCGCAATCGATCACGAGGCGGACATCGTCGTGCTCGATGACCATCATATTGCGCCCGACTTCGCCGAGACCGCCAATTGGCGTAATGCGAATCGGATCCGTCACGACCGACACGGTAACGCGAAGTGCGGGTTGCCCGCGCCGGGCGACGGGGCGAAGGTCGAATTTCTGGCATACTCATGCCCGCTCGGGGTATGGCGCAGCCTGGTAGCGCGCTCCGTTCGGGACGGAGAGGTCCGCAGTTCGAATCTGCGTACCCCGATGAGCAGTCAAGGGCGGCCTCCCGAGCCGTCCCGCCCGTAGTCTTAGGCGATGCCCTACGGCTGGCCCTACCTCGTGATCGTGCTTTTGCAGGCGTCGATCATCCCGCTGGTCCGCGACCCTGGGCTCCTGCCGCGCATTCCGCGGCACCCACTACTGGGACTCTTGCCGCTGGTCGCGATTGGTGGGGGTGTGATCTTCTTGGGTGCCGTGCCGAGTGCGGTTGGGGCTGTCACGACGCTCGCTGCCTTCGCGGTGCCGCCGCTTGCGCTTTTCGCCGCCTGGCATGTGCGCCGCGCCGCACTCCCTCTTGCGATCCTCTCGCCGATCCTGTGGCTGATCGTCTGGCGTCTGCCAACGACGGGCTGGACGCAGCTGGCAGGCGACCTGTTGATTGTGCTCGCGGCCGTCTCGCTGGGACGACTGACGGGGTGGATTGCGCCACGCGCAGCCTTGGTCGTTGGTGTCCTCGTCGCGACGGCGGTCGACATCTGGCAGGTGTTGACGGTCCAAGTTCAGCCGGTCGCCACGGCGCTCGCGACGGCGGTGCCAGCGCGCGGACTGCCGGCGTTGCAGCAGTTCGAGATGCTCGGGGCCTCGATGGGCTGGGGCGATGCCTACCTTGCTGCACTCGTTGGGGCGATCGTGGCGGTACGCGTGCGCGCGACGGTCGTGGCGACGATCGTCACGGCGATCGCGGGCCTCTCGCTCGGGCTGCTCTTTAACGTGCTCGACCTGCTCCCCGCCACGGTTCCTGTGGCGGTTGGATTGATCGCCGCAGGCTGTGTCGAACACCGTGCGGTGCGCGCGTGGGCACAAGCGGCAAGTGAACGCCGCAAACGCCCTAGGATGCCCATAGACAAGGAGGCTTGACCAGCCATGGCGACGACGATGCCCAAGCTCGATGAACAACTTTTGATCGGTGGAACGTGGACCGATGCGACCGGTGGCGCACGCTTTGACGTGACCGACCCGGGCAGCGGTGCGACGGTCGGCTCCGTGCCGAATGCCACCGAGGGCGATATCAAGGCTGCGATCGACGCCGCTGCTGCGGCACTGCCAGGCTGGCGCTCGACGCCGGCACTGCAGCGTGCGCGCATTCTCCGCAAGGCCGCCGATTTGATGCGCGAGCGTGCGCTCGACATCGCGACATGCATGACCTCCGAGCAGGGCAAGCCGCTTGCCGAGGCGAAGGGCGAGGTCGAGTACGCCGCCTCCTTCTTTGAGTGGTTCGCCGGCGAAGCCGAGCGCGTCTACGGCCAGGTCGTCTCGCCGATGAACACGAACAACCGCGTGCTCGTGCTGCGCCAGCCTGTTGGCGTCGTCGCAGCGATCACGCCGTGGAACTTCCCGGCCGCGATGATGACGCGCAAGCTCGGCCCCGCGATGGCTGCCGGCTGCACCAGTATCGTCAAGCCCGCCAGTGCCACACCGCTGACGGCTGCGCTCGTGCTCCGTTGCATCGAGGATGCTGGTGCACCTGCCGGCGTGGTTAACCTCGTCACTTCGCGCGACGCCGCCATGGTTGCCAACACGATCTTTACCGACGCCCGCGTCAAGAAGATCTCGTTTACCGGCTCCACGGAGATCGGCAAAGACCTAATCCGTGCCTCCGCACACCAGGTCAAGCGCCTCAGCCTCGAGTTGGGTGGTCATGCGCCGTACATCATCTTCGAGGACGCCGATCTCGACGAGGCAATCGAGGGTCTGATTGCCTCCAAGTACCGCAATGCTGGCCAGACCTGCGTCTGTGCCAACCGCGCCTACGTGCAGCGAAGCGTCTATGACGACTTCCTCGCCCGGCTCGTCAAGCGTGTCAGCGAGATGCCCGTCGGTCATGGTCTGACCGACGGCACTGTGATTGGACCGATGATCAACGACGCCGCAGTCGAGAAGGCCGACGAGCACGTCCAAGACGCACTCGCCAAGGGCGCCAAGCTGGCCTACGGCGGCCACCGCCTGACGGAGGGTGAGTACGCCAACGGTGCGTACTACGAGCCGACGATCATCGACGGCGTCACGCCCGACATGCTGATCCACTATGAAGAGACCTTTGGTCCCGTGGCTGGTCTGACGGCATTTGACACCGAAGATGAGGTAATCGAGCTCGCGAACTCTTCCGAGTACGGCCTCGCCTCGTACTTCCACACCAAGGACTACGCGCGACTCTTGCGTGTCGCCGAGCGTCTCGAGTACGGCATCGTTGGCGCCAACGCGGGCATCATCTCGGCGGCTAACGCGCCGTTTGGTGGTGTCAAGGAATCGGGCTATGGCCGCGAGGGTGGCTCGGTTGGCATCGACGAATATCTCGACGTCAAGTACGTCTTGATCGGTGGAGTGGGCACGGTCTAGACGATGCGCGCCGTCCGTCAGCATGCCTACGACGCACCACTCGTCGTTGAAGAGGTGCCGGCACCGGTGGTCGCGGTTGGCGAGTCCCTGATCTCGATTACGTATGGGGCGGTCAATCCGCTTGATGTCTGGATCTCGCTCGGCAGCGTGGGTGCGGCTGGACCGCTCCCGCGGACGCCTGGCTGTGAGGGCGTTGGCACGACCGACGATGGTCAGCGCGTGGCGTTTCGCGGCGCCGGTCTTGGCGTCGTGCGCGATGGCGCGTGGGCCGAGCAGGTTGCCGTGCCAGATGTGGCGCTGGCGGCGATTCCCGAAGGCTGTTCCGATCAGGAGGCTGCTGCACTCGGCATTCCGGGCGTGACGGCGCTTGATTGTCTCGACCTGACAGAGGTCGGTGCTGGTACCACGGTGTTGGTTCTCGGTGCATCGGGCGGGGTCTCGACGATCGCCATGCAATTGGCGAAGACGCGTGGCGCGCAGGTCATCGCACAGACCAGCTCTTCAGAGCGCGTTGGTCAGATTTCGCGGTATGCCCACGAGGTCGTCGTGGCCGACGCTGCGACGCTCGAAGAGGAAGTACGGCGCCTCGCACCCGAGGGCGTCGACGTGATCGTCGATCCGCTCGCTGGAGCATTTGCGGCACCGTGCGTGCGTCTGTTGGCAGCGGGTGGACGACTCGTGCTCTACGGCGCCAGCGCCGGGCACGAGTTTTCGTTTGCTCCCCAAGAGATGTATCGGAAGAACGCTCGGGTGATCGGCTACAGCGGCCTACCCGTCGCCCCGGAGGCAACGGCCCGGAGCCAAGAGGCGTTGTTCGCGCTGGTCGCAGCCGGGACGCTTGAAGTTGTGATCGCCGACGAGCTTTCGCTCGACGATGCCAACAGCGCCATCTCGCGTATTCGCGAGAACAGCGTTGGTGGCAAGCTGCTGCTGAAGCCCTAGAGCTCGTCGGGCTCGGTGAGAGCCGCGATCCGCGCGTCGCGCTTGCGGCGCCGTCGCCAGACGACGAACATTGCGAGCAGGCGAATTCCGAGCATCCCGGCGCCGAGAAACACGAGCGCGACAATCACGAAGGCCTGCTCCGGCAGCCGGCCGAGCTCGACCGTGCGGATCGCCATCGCGATCACGACCATGCCGATCCAGACGATCGCACCACGTCGAATACCACGGGGCGAGCGGGGGAGATTGACGACAATTGCGCTGATGACGTAGCCGACTAAAAACGGCCAGGCGACGGCGAAAACGGTCAAAGGTGTGAGAGCATCGGCGTGGTTTTCGCGTCCTAAAACCGCGAAAAGACAGATCCACGCGACATCAAGGAGGAGCCACGGCATACGATGATGATCGCATGAGCACCCACGATGTCCCCGGGATCGTCCTCGCTGTTGGTGGTGGACTTGCGGCTGTGCGCACCGAAACGGGCGAGGAGCGCATCGCCAAGTTCGCGGGTCGCCTCGAAGAACGACCCGTGGCGGGCGATCGTGTGCGGCTCTTCATGGAGACCGATGAGGGTGCACGCATCGATGTGATCGAACCGCGCACCACCGAGTTACGACGCCAACAACGGATGCGTTCCGAAGGCGAGCGGGCGATGAAGGAGCAGGTGCTCGCCGCCAATGCGGAGTGCGTGCTGATCGTCGCTTCGGTCACCGATCCGCCACTACGGCGTGGCCTGATCGACCGTATCTTGGTCGCAGCGTGGCGTGGGGGCATGGAGCCGCTACTGGCAATCACCAAGGAGGATCTCTCGGATCGCGCCGACGAGTCGCCCGAGGCTGTGCTTGCGGACTATGCGGCGATTGGTGTGCCGGGCGTCCTGATCGACGTGCGCACCGATGCGGGTGCCGATGCGGTGCGCGAGCTGATCGCTGGACGCACGGCAGCGGTGATCGGCCACTCGGGTGTCGGTAAATCGACGTTGGTCAATGCATTGACGGGCGGCACGCTGACGATTGGTGCAATCCATGAATTGTCGGGACGCGGGCGACACACGACGACGACTGCGACGTGGCTTGACCTGCCGGGTGGGGGAGGGCTGATCGACCTGCCTGGTATTCGGAGTTTCTCGCTGGCGGGGATTACGCCACACGACCTGGCCGATGCCTTTGGAGACATTGCCGACAGCGCGACGCAGTGTCGCTTTAGCGACTGCAGCCACGTTGGCGAGGCCGGCTGTGCGGTCGAGAGCACCGTCGAGCCGGCGCGCCTCGCCAGCTATCGCAAGCTGCTTGAAGAGCTGGCGCGCGGCTAACTCGCACAGCTAGAAGGCAAAGCTAGATCTTGCCGATTGCCTTCTTCAGGCGATCAAGCTCCCGCGACTTTGCGGTCAACTCTTCGAGTTGAGCCTCAAGCGCCGCGACGTGCTTGTGCAGTGCATCGATGGCGGCACGCGCATCGTGCGCCAGTCGCTCGGCCTGTGCTCCACCCACCTTCTTGGCTGCGTGGGTCGTGCTGCGAGCGGACTGGCGTACGCCGCCGCCACCTGGCTGCCGCTTGGCGATGCGGTAGTACGTGGTGGTGACGGTGGCCGCAGAGCGTCCGGTCTCGCGGGCAACCTGGGCGAACGCCTCGGTCTTGTTCATGCCGCGGTCGATTAGACGTCGTACCTGCGCGTAGGTTTCTGGGCCAATCGAGCCACGAGCGGATTGCGGGGAGGTAGCAGGGCGGGAATCAGACATAGGAAAAGGTTGTCATATCTCACAAGCCTCCGGGGCATACAAATAGCACTGTCAAATACAACAAGAAGGGGATTGTTACTCAAAATAACGTCCGTTATTTGACTCTCAAAAATGTAAGCCATCGGTAGGGATTGCGTGCGGTGTCGTTCGACGTCGGTCACACTACGGTGATGCAGCGTCTTCTTCGAATCGTCCCATTCCTCGCTTTGATTGCCATTGCGACAACGCTTGCCGCCTGTGGTGGCAGTTCGCTCGCCTCCGATCCCGGCAAGGTCCTGCAGGAAGCCAAGCTGCCGCCCGCTGGTCCGAATGCCTCGACACTCACGGCGACCTTCACGCCCCAGGCAGATGCGGCTGATGGCGGAGGTGCGACGACAACGCAGGACGATGGTCCGCTCGGTCAGCTCGGGGGCCTCCTCGGCGGACCGATCACGATTGAGTCAACGACGCAAGGCGACGCCGCCACAGGCGTGACGGCAGATGCGAAGATCACCGCTGGCCCAATCGAGCTGCCATTGACGGCTCGCGCCAACAAGGACAACGCATGGGTGCAGCTGAATGGCGAATGGTACGAGCTCGGCTCGCCCCTTGGCATCGATTTTGGATCCGTTGGTGGACTGCTCGAGGAGCTACCCGCGCTGATCAAGGATCCAAAGGCAACGGCAGTCGAAGACATTGACGGCATCGCGTGCGATCGCATTAGCGGCACGATCGACCCGGAGGCCTCGGCCACCGACGCACTCGGCACGCAGCTGGAAAATTTCCCACTCGACCTGTCGGCGCTCGCGGCCGGCAAGGCCGAGGTTAGCGTCTGGGTGGGGCAAGACGATCATGTCATTCGTCGTATTCAAATCAATACGGCTGGTTCGGGTGACACGGCCGCGGCCGGTGGCCTGCTCGTCGACCTAACGGTCGTTCCGGCTGAGGCGGTTGAGGTAACAGCCCCGGCCGATGCCAAGCCGATTAGCGATCTCTTGGGATCGTTGCTCGGCGGTGGAGCTGGCGGTCTTGGCGACCTCGGCGATCTGCTGGGTGGTGGCCTCGGCGGCCTCGATCTTGGCCAATTGGGCGGGGCCCTGACCGGAGAAGCCGCGTGAGCGAGACGATCGTCGCCTGCGTGCAAATGCATGCGGATCGACCACTCGCCGACAACATCGCCGTCGCTGAGCGCCTGGTCGCCAAGGCGGCAGCGCGTGGAGCCGAGGTCATTTCCTTGCCCGAGCGCTGGAACGGTACGGGTACCGATGAGGTAATGGTGGCTGCGGCCGAAGCGCTGGAGGGTGAGTCCGCACAGGCGATGTCAGCGTGGGCGAGGCAGCACGGCGTCTGGCTGCACGGCGGCTCGATCGGTGAGGACACCGAGCCAGGAGTCCGTGCCAGCAACACCACGCTCGTCTTCGACCCTCAAGGCAATCGCGTCTCGACGTACCGCAAGATCCACATGTTCGACATCGATGTGGAGGGCGCCGAGGCGCGCGAGTCGGCGGCGAACAAGCCTGGCGACCAACTCGTCTTGAGCGAGATCGCTGGCTGGCCAGTCGGGCTGACGATCTGTTACGACCTGCGCTTTCCCGAGCAGTACCGCGAGCTCGCACTTGCGGGTGCCGAGGCCTTCATGGTGCCTGCGGGCTTTACGATGGCGACCGGGCGCGACCATTGGGAGATCCTGTTGCGCGCGCGAGCAATCGAGAACGCCGCCTATGTGATTGCCGCGAACCAGCACGGCTTCTGGGCTGGCAGCGCACGCTACGCACGCTCGATGATCATCGATCCGTGGGGCGTCGTGCTCGCCAATGCGGGCGATGGTGAGGCAATCTGCGTGGCCGCCATCGACCGCCAGCGCGTCGCCGAAGTGCGTCGGCTGATTCCGATCTTCAGCGCCCGCCGCCCCGACGCCTACCGCTTCGCGGAGTAGTCCCAACGCGGTACGCGTTCCTAGGAGGACATGACAAGTGCGCACTTCTCATGTCCCCGAGTTGGAGGACATGAGAAGTGCGCACTTGTCATGTCCTCCTAGGAACGCGAGCGGACCCTGATTGCGCTTAGAGGCTGCCGAACGCCGTCAGAACCGCGCGCGCCATCTTGACGCCGAGCTCGTACTGGTCGATCCGAAGATGCTCGTCGGGGGCGTGGATGCGGTCGTTTGGCAGGGCGCAGCCGCTCAGGATGGTCGGCACACCCTGCTTGGCGAGTGCCGAGACGAGCGGAATCGCGCCGCCAGAGCGGACGATCGCGCAGGGCATACCGGTTGCCTGCTCGAAGGCCTCACGGGCCAGACGGATGGCCGGCAACTCGGGATCGAAGGTAGCGCCATCGGCCATGCCACGAACGGCGAACTCGAGTGTCGCGCCAGCCGGTGCGCGCTCGTGGAGCAGGTCTTGGACTGCCTGCCAGAACTGCTTGCAGTCTTGACCACCGACGAGACGGAACGAGATTGCGGCGGTTGCCTCGCTCGGCACGATCGTGCGGTTCTGCCCGGCGTCGCGACACGTGATGGCATTGACATCGAACGTCGGCATCGCTGTGGTGCGCCGGTAGTAGTCGGCGAGCGCCTCGGGGTTGGCAGCATTGATGCCAGCAATCGCGAGCTCGCCGGCAGGATCGGGCAGGGTTGTCCAGGCCTCCTCCTCAATCGGTGAGGCGGGCGCAACGCCGACCATCAGCGATTCGTGGAGGCGTCCATCCGGGCCAGCCGAGAGGTCGGCGATCAGACGACTGAGCACGTGCGCCGCGTTAAGCGCAGCACCGCCATAGAGACCAGAGTGGGCATCGCGATCTCCCGTGCGGACGCTGATCGTGGCGGTGATGACACCACGGACACCGGCTTCGATCGCGAGGTGGCCCGGCTCGACGAAGCCCGCGTCAAAGACGAGCGCTGCGTCGTACTGGCCAGCCGGCTGCTGCTCGATCCAGTCGATCACCGAATGGCCGCCGATCTCTTCCTCGCCATCGAGCACAATCGTCAGGTTGACCGGCAGGGCGCCTTCCTCTGCCAGTCCCGCCGCGCCTGCGAGCAGGGAATGAAAGTTGCCCTTGTCGTCGCTCGCACCACGGGCATAGATCGCGCCATCGCGGATCGTCGGCTCGAACGGAGGTGTCGTCCAGTCTGCCAATGGCGCAACCGTCTGCACGTCGTAATGGCCGTAGAGCAAGACCTGTGGTCCGTCGCCCGTCGACGAGGGCAGGTGGCCAACGACGAGTGGGTTGACCTGGGTTGGGAGCACCTCAGCGGTGCCGCCCGCCGAGACGATGCGGTCGCAGACCCACTGGGCGGCGGCGGCGAGGTCCTCAGCCGTGCCATCGCCTGAAGAGATCGAGGGAATGCAGAGGAATTCGGACAGCTCGGCGATCAACTCGTCGGTGGTGCGGGCCATGCGTTGACTCCCGGTGGGCGGTATGGACGTAGGCTTCGACGGCCGCTCCGGCGCGCCAATCCTATGGACGAAGAGAACTTTACTCCGCAATCGACACCGCCGCCGGAGGCGATCGCTGGCCTCGAGGCGATTACTGCCGCGTTCGCCGAGACAGATGGGGTCGAGCAGGTCGCCAATCGGCTCGGTTCGACCTCGCCCGTAGCCGCACGTTGTGCCGAGGCGATTTTGCCGCTGGTGGTCGCGGCATTGCACCAGTGGCGACGCGACACCGATCGCCCTGCGCTGTCGATCGTCGTGGCAGACGATGATCGGGCACGCGAGTTAGCCGACGCGATCGCCGCTTTTGCACCAACGGCTGCCGTTGCGTTTCTGCCGCACCGCGGCGTCGACTGGGGCTCTGGGCTCGATCCGTCGCCGCACCTCGTGGGCGAGCGCGCGCACGCGCTTGCGGTCCTGGCAGAAGGCGGCATTGTCGCCGTCTCCGTCGAGGCGCTGGTCGAGAAGCTGCCGGGCCGCGCGACCCGTCCACAGGGCTTTACGATCCGCCGCGGCGACACGCACGATCGGGACGTCCTCGTCGGCCGGCTCGTGACGATGGGCTACGAGCGTGTTGATGGTGCAGTCGACGAGCGTGGCCAAGTCTCCGTTCGTGGCGACGTCGTTGACATCTTTCCCACGACGGGCCGCGAGCCGGCTCGTGTCGAGCTCTATGGCGATGAGATCGAGCGGCTCTCGTCATTCTCGACGCTCACGCAGCGCTCGTTGGGTGTGCTTGAGGCGATCACGGTCCACCCGGCCGTCGACGGCGATGCGGGCGACGTGCCTGAGCGGTTGGGCGATGAGGGTCCGCACCTCCCCGAAGGTCTCGTCGCGTTGGCGCCCGAGTTGCTGGCAGCCGGGCCGATCGTCTTGTGGGATGCGCCCGAGATCTTGGCGGCCGGTCGCGAACGCATCGAGGAGATCCTCGGCTCTGCGCGCCGCGCGTACCTGACACACGAGGTGCTCGCCGAGACCCTTGAGGGCGCTCATCGGCTCGACCTGCTGCCGAGCGGACAGGCTGTCGTCTTCGAAGGACACCCACCAGCACTCGCAGCACGCGGCCTCGCGGAGATCGAGCGGGCCTTGCAGGGACTCGTGAGACGCGACCTGCGTGTGGTGCTCTCGTTCGCACACACGGGCGATGCCGATCGCGCCGTGCGTCAACTCAAGCGTGTCGATGTCGAATGGCTGGAGGAAGGCGCGCAGTTGCCGGAGGCCGCCGGCGTCTATGCCGTCACGTCATCCCTCCGTCGCGGCATGGTCGCCTCAACGGCTCGGATTGCAGTGATCGCCGGCGGCGGTCTGTTCCGTTCACGGCGCAGTGCACCGACCCGCGGAAGTCGCGCGATTTCGTCGTTCGGCGACCTGCGTCCCGGCGATGTCGTCGTCCACGAAGACCATGGTGTCGGGCGTTTCGAGCGCTTCGAGACACGCACCGTCGGTGGCGTCACGCGCGACTACCTCGATCTTGCATTTCGTGGTGAGGACCGGCTCTACCTGCCCCACGAGCAGATCAGCAAGCTGACGCGCTACGTCGGCGCCGATGGGCGAGAGCCAGCGCTCTCGAAGCTCGGTGGCAAGTCGTGGCTGCAGCTGAAGACGCGTGCGCGCACGGCCGTGCGCGAGATGGCTGGAGAACTGCTCGTGCTGTATGCCCAGCGCCAGGCCGTGCCAGGCGTCGCGCACAGCGAACCGGGCGAACTGCTGCAACGCGTCGAGGAGGGCTTTCCCTACAGCGAGACCGACGACCAGGCCCGCGCGATCGAAGAGGTAATGGACGATCTCTCCCAGGATCGCCCGATGGATCGCCTGATCTGCGGCGACGTTGGCTTTGGCAAGACCGAGGTCGCGTTGCGCGCCGCGGTGCGCGTGATCGAATCGGGCAAACAGGTGTTGATGCTCGCGCCGACCACGATCCTCGCGCAGCAGCACGGCGCCACGTTTCGAAACCGCATGCTCGACCTGCCGATCCGAATCGAGGTCGTTTCCCGCATGCGCAGCGCCAAGGAGGCCAAGGCGGCGGTCGATGGCTTCCGTGCTGGTGAGGTCGACCTGCTGCTTGGCACTCACCGCGTGCTCTCGCGCGATGTGGTCCCGGCCGATCTTGGGCTCGTGATCGTTGATGAGGAGCAGCGTTTTGGTGTGGCTCAGAAAGAGCTGCTGCGGCAGATGCGTACCGAAGTCGATGTGCTCGCGCTGTCGGCCACGCCGATTCCACGCACGCTGCACATGTCGCTTGCGGGGCTGCGTGATATCTCGGTCATCGCCACGCCACCCCGTGGACGTCGTCCCATTCACACGCATGTTGGCGAGTACGACGACGAGCAGATAGCAGGCGCGTTGCGGCGCGAGATCGAGCGTGGCGGACAGGCCTTCTATCTGCACAACCGCGTCGAGACGATCGAGGAGGCCACCGCGCACCTGCGGCAGCTGTGCCCCGAACTGCGTTTCGGAATTGGTCATGGCCAGATGTCGGAGCGCGAGCTCGAGGAGGCAATGGCGTCGTTCCTCCGGGGCGATCAAGACGTGCTCGTGGCGACAACGATCATCGAGTCGGGGCTCGACATTCCGACGGCCAATACGTTGATTGTCGAGCGTGCCGACCTGCTCGGTCTCTCTCAGCTGTACCAGATCCGTGGTCGTGTCGGCCGGTCCGACGTGACCGCCCATGCCTATCTGCTCTATCCCGATGCCACCGATTTGAGTGAGGAGGCGCGTGCACGCCTCGCCGCGCTCGCCGACTACACCGAGCTCGGCTCGGGTTTTCGTGTCGCGATGCGCGATCTCGAGCTACGAGGCGCCGGCAACCTGCTTGGAGACGAGCAGTCGGGCCATGTCGCTGCAATTGGGTTCGAGCTCTACTGCGACCTGTTGGCCGAAGCCGTCGCCGACCTGCAGGGCGTGGCGCCCGAGACGCTCGCTGCTGGCCCCCGCATCGACGTCGCGCTCGATGCCTACGTGCCAGCCGATTACGTGGGACTTGAGGCGGTCAAGATGGATGTCCATCGCCGCATTGCTCTGGCCACGGAGATTGACCAGTTGCGCGACCTCGAACTCGAGCTCGCCGATCGCTTTGGCCCTGTGCCCGAGCCGGTTGCCAACCTGATCGGCATGCAGGAGCTACGCCTCGCCGTCGCACCACTTGGCCCGATCGCGATCCAAGTGCGGAAGGACGGCGTGCAGATTCGTGGTGCGCGCATCACACTCGACGAGGTACGAGCACTACGCGAGCAATTCCCGGAACTGCGTGCTGTCACGACGAAGGACGACATTGGGTTGCCGCCACGGGAATCCGGCTCACTGCTCGAGCGGGCTGGCGAACTAGCCGATGCTATGATCGGGCTGCGTTCGGAAGCGCCCATCGGGGCATAGTTTCCCAGCCGCGTGAGTTCGAACCAACTTTCTGGAGACCTTCCTATGCGTAAAGTCACTTCGCTCGTTATCCTGCTCGTCGCCCTGGCGCTCTTCGTTGCAGCCTGTGGCGGCTCCGATTCGGACTCGAGTTCGGCTGAGAAGCCGACCGTTGCGGCGGGCAGCGTTGCTGCAGTGGGGTCGCAGCAGCTGACGCAGGCCGAATTCGACTCGCTCTACGACTCCGCAGTCAAGCAAGGCGTTGCCAATGGGCAGACGGCGCCCAAGAAGGGCTCTGCCGAGGAGACGACGCTGAAGCAGCAGGTGATGCAGAGTCTCGTGCAGAACGCAGAGATCGCGCAGGAGGCCACGGCGAAGAAGATCAAGGTCGATCCAACGAAGGTCGACGCCGATCTCGAGGCGTTCAAGCTGCAGTGCTGCGAGAACAAGCCAGCCAAGTACCAGAAGTACCTCAAGGATCAGGGCTTGACGGAAGCCCAGCTGATGGCACAGTTCGAGTTGCGTCAGCAGGCTCAGGGGCTCTACGACGATGTCACCAAGGGCGTCAAGGTGACGGCCGAAGAGGCGCAGAAGCAGTTCGACAAAGACAAAAAAGAGAAGTACACGACGGCCCAGTCGCGCAAGGTCGCGCACATCCTGCTCGACGTCGCTCCCAAGGGCAAGGGCACGGAAGCCGATTGTGTTAAGGCAGCTGAGGTGCTCAAGGAAGTCGAAGCGAACCCGAAGGATTGGAAGGCGCTCGTCAAGAAGTACTCGGTCGATCCGGGTTCCAAGGACACGGGTGGCGAGTACACGATCACCGATGACGAAAACTGGGATGCCGATTTCCGTAAGGGCGCCTTCGGTCTCGCCAACACCGGTGACATCACCGATCCGCCGGTCCAGTCGCAGTTCGGGTGCCACATCATCAAGGCGCTCGGTCCGATCACGCCCGCCACGGTCAAGGCATTCGACGAGGTCAAGCAGCAGATCATCGACGAGCTGACGCAGGCCAAGAAGAATGAGGTCGCGACGAAGTGGTTCGAGGGCGTGCAGAAGTCGTACGAGAGCAAGACGGCCTTCGCCAAGGGCTACTCGATGCCGCCGGCGCAGACCACTTCGACGGAAACGACTACGGGCTAACGGATGACGGCTCGGCGCGTCGTCGCACTGGGCGGGGGAGACCCGTCTGGTGTGCCGGCGCTGGGCCTCGAAGAGCTCGTGCGTGCGGGTGTCGCAGACATCCGCACGACGGGTGTCCTTGCCGCGTGGCTGGCCGAGCGCGGAGTCGCGCACGATGCGTCAGCCGCGTTGATTGCGACTGATGATCTGTCGGCGTGGCGCCTCGTGCGTGACGATGCAGCACTCGAGTGCGTGCCCACCCGAGAGGAGCTCGCGGCCCGCGCGACCGCAGCAGCGCTTGGCGCCTTGTGGGAGATCACTGTCAGGCTTCGTAGCGAGTGTCCGTGGGATCGCGAGCAGACTCCGGCGACGATCGTGCAACACACGATTGAGGAGGCCTACGAACTGGCTGACGTCGCGCTTGCCGGGCCGCCTGGTCCGAAGCTCGTGGACGAGCTTGGGGACCTGCTCTTTCAGTCCTTCATCCTGTCGTTGATGACGCGCGAGGTTGGTGCGGGCGATCTCTCCGACGTCGCCCAAGGCATCTCGGACAAGTTGATCCGGCGCCATCCGCACGTCTTCGGCGAGACGATCGTCGAGACGAGCGCCGATGTGTTGGACCGCTGGGAGGGCATCAAGCGAGAGCAGGAAGGTCGTGAGGGCATCTTCCACGACATTCCCGACTCGTTGACGACGATGCTGGTGGCCTTAAAGACGCAGAAGCGGGCTGCTGCGATTGGGTTTGACTGGGTCGAGTGGACGGGCGCGGAGGTCTCGGTGCGGGCCGAGCTCGACGAGTTGGTTGAGGCGCTCGCGGACCACCCGGTAGCCGGGCCAGAGCCCGATCCGACAGTGCGAGCCGAAGCGGGCGACATCCTATTTGCCGCGATCAACCTGTTGCGCCTCGTTAAGGTCGATCCCGAAACGGCGTTGCGTGCAGCCACGGAGCGCTTTCGGCTGCGTGTCGAGGAGGCAGAGCGGATCGCTGCGGAGGAGGGCGTAGAGTTCGCAGCGCTGCCGACCGATGACCAAGAGCGGTACTATCGCGCCGCGAAGACTCGCCTGACCCCCCAGGCATCCGACGAAGGAACAGCATGAGCGCAATCACCTCGGTTCACGGACGACAGATCCTCGACTCGCGGGGCAACCCGACTGTTGAGGTCGATGTCGTGCTCGAGGATGGCGCCCGTGGCCATGCTGCTGTGCCATCGGGTGCTTCGACGGGTCAGTGGGAAGCGGTCGAGCTTCGCGATGGTGGTTCGGCCTGGGGCGGCAAGGGTGTCACGCACGCGGTTGGTCACGTCAATGGCGAGATTGCCGACTGCCTGCGCGGCATGGATGCTGCCGACCAGCGCGCGCTTGATACGGCATTGATCGAGCTCGACGGCACGCCGGAGAAGGGCCGCCTCGGCGCCAATGCCATCCTCGGCGCATCGCTTGCGGCTGCACACGCCGCCGCTGCCAGTGCTGGCGTTGAGTTGTACGAGTGGGTCGGTGGAGCCGATGCCAACGTGCTGCCGGTGCCGATGATGAACGTCATCAACGGCGGCATGCATGCGGATAACGCGCTCGATCTGCAGGAGTTCATGATCATGCCGGTTGGAGCGAAGAGCTTCAGTGAGGGTCTCCAGATGGGTGTGGAGACGTTTCATGCCCTTCGGGCAGACGTCAAAAAGCGTGGACTCTCGACCGCTGTGGGCGACGAGGGTGGAGTCGCCCCGGATCTTTCCTCGAACGAGGAGGCGCTGCGGCTGATCATGGGCGCAATTGAGAGCGCGGGCTATCGGCCGGGCGAAGATATTGCGATTGCGCTCGATCCGGCGATGACCGAGCTATACGACGTCGAGGCAGGGCTCTACCGGCTGCCGAGCGATGGTCGTAATCTTGATTCTGAGGGGATGGTCGCGTTTTGGGCCGACCTCGCCGACCGTTATCCAATCGTCTCGATCGAGGACGGCTGCTCGGAGGACGATTGGGATGGGTGGGCACTGCTCACGAAGACGCTTGGCGATCGTGTGCAGCTGGTAGGCGACGATCTCTTTGTCACGAACCCGGAGCGCCTGCGAATGGGGATCGAACGGGGAGCTGGTAACGCGCTGCTCGTCAAGGTCAACCAGATCGGCACGCTCTCCGAGACGCTCGATGCGATTGCGGTTGCGGGCTCGGCGGGCATGCGCTCTGTGATGTCGCACCGCTCGGGCGAGACGGAAGACGTCACGATTGCCGATCTTGCGGTTGCTGCCGCGACGGGGCAGATCAAGACGGGTGCACCATCGCGCTCGGATCGTGTTGCGAAGTACAACCGTCTCCTGCGCATCGAGGAACTGCTCGGCGACAAAGCGACCTATCCGGGCCGCTCTGCGTTCGCTCAGACGCGCTGATCTCGAATCTGTAACAACGTGTGCGGGGTCCCAATAGGGGGCAGGAGTTAGCCGTTAACCGGTCGTAAAGTCAGTGCACAGCGCCGAATCTCCCGTTTCGCGCCAGCACTCCTGATGGCCACTCGTTCTACATCCCGCTACACCAAGCATCGTCAGCAGGCGGCCGTGCGCCGTCGGCGGATCGTGCTCTTGCTCGTGCTCGCAACGGCACTGGTCGTTGTCGGTGGCGCGATGGCATGGCCGCGCGGCGAGGATCCAGCCAGCTCGAAGGTTGCGCTGGTTCCGGCTAAGGCGAAGGCCGACGACAAAGCAAAGGACAACGCGAAGGACAACGGCAACGCACAGCAGCCTGCTGACGACGGACAGACGGCGGCAGCAGTCGCAGCAGCGGGTGACGGAGCAGCCGGTGGTGACGTTCCGGCCGATCCGAGCCAGATCCTGCCCGATTGGGAACCTTCGCCGCAGGCGAAGGCCGCCATCGCAACGGCGCTCGCGAATGGACGTCCGCCGCAGTTCATCGTGACGTCGTTCGACGGCGCAGCCGATTATCGCATGTATCAACGTTGGCTCAAGGTCGCCGATGACGTTGGTGCCCGCTTTACCTTCTTCGTCAGCGGCATCTACATGCTGTTGCCAGAGAAGAAAGACGCGTATCAGCCGCCCCAGGAACCACGAGGGTTCTCGAATCTCGGCGGCTATGCCGAGCTTGCGGGGCCAAAGTCGGCTGCCGAAAACCTCGTCGATAACGTCACCGACTTCAATACTGCTCGCGCGGCGGGACACGAGATTGGTTCGCACTACGTCTCGCATCTGTGCGAACAGTCGGATGCTTGGTCGTCGGCAGAGTGGGTGAGTGAGCAGTCTCAGTGGGAGCAGTTCATGCTCGATCCTGTGGGCGTCAATGGTCTCAGCAAAATCCCCACACCGATCTACACGAAGCAGGACTTTCATGGTGGCCGCACGCCGTGCCTTTCGGGCAATAAACCGGCGCTGTATACCGCGATGAAGCAGGTTGGGTTCGAGTACGACTCGAGCCAGCCAGGCATCCTCGGGGCCTGGCCGACGAAGCAGCAGGGACTCTGGAACTTTGCGTTGCCGTCGATCAAGCGGGTCGGATCGAAGTACGACACGTTGGCGATGGACTACAACTTTTACGTCAACCATGGGCAGGCTGAGACGCAGGCTCAGGCCGACGAGTTTGAACAGACGACCTACCAGAGCTACATGAATGCGATCAACTCGCTCTACCGTGGCAACCGTGCGCCCTACATCACGGGTTCGCATTTCGCGAACTGGAACAAGGGTGCGTACATGAATGCTCTCGAGCGGACGCTCCGCGACGCCTGCACGCGTCCTGAGACGGCCTGCGTCAACTTCATCACCCTCGCCCGCTGGCTCGACGAGCAGACGCCGGCGCAGTTGGAGAAGTGGAACGCCGGCAACTTCAAGCAGTCCTAGCGCCACCGTTTGCGTGTTCTAGAGGGGCACTCGGTGTCCGCTTGACTGGTGTCAAGGTCGCGTCGCAGTATGAGGCGGACACCACATCCGCGCGGTTGGTGTTGAGGATGGCTCGCAGTGCAAGGAGGACATGACAAGTGCGCACTTGTGGTGTCCCCTCAGCCCCAGCGAAGATCCCACCTGCGGACATCACAACCGCGCGGATGTAGTGTCCGCCTAGCGGTTACCGACGGAGAACGGAGTCTCGCCGGGGAAGATGTAGCCGCGTCGGCGCGCCTCGCGCACCAGCATTTCGCGCGTGCCGAGAGCATCGCGTTCCTTGACGGCGCGTTCCTTGATCGCACGAGCGCTGTCGAGCTGCTCTCGCGCGGTCGTCAATTCGGACTGTGCGGAGCGGTAGGCGCGGATTGGCTGGACGAACAACACGGCCAGCAACACAACGACACCGATGATGATCAGCTTGCGCACGCTGACCGATTCGCCGTGCGTGCAGAGGCTCCTCCCGCGTACGCTGTGCCCGTGATTGATGCGACAGACCTGGCTCGCCTCGAGCAACAGCTAGGGCGAACGCCCTATCCGCCACTGCGGGTGGCGTGCCGCTGTGTTGCTGGATGGCCCGTCGTGGTGGAGCAGCCGCCCGTCACACCCGATGGCACGCCCTTCCCGACGGCCTATTGGCTCTGCTGTCCAGGACTCGTCCACGCGGTTGGCGTATTGGAGGGGGAGGGAGGCGTCAAGGTACTCGAGGCGCGCCTTGAGCAAGATCCCGAGCTTGCGGCTGGCTTCGACGACGCGATGGAGCGGCACCGAGCGTTACGGCCCGAGTTCGGACTCGGCATTGGTGGCGTCCATTCGGAGCGGGGCGTCAAGTGTCTTCACGCCCACGTCGCGTTTGCGCTGGCAGCACCACCGTACCCAATTGGCGAGGCGCTGCTGGCCGAGGCCGGCGGCCTGCCGACGCGGTGCTGCATGGAGCAGATGACGTGAACCCGAATCCCAAGACGGAAGTGGCGATCCAGGCCTGGGGAGAGGCGCCCGGCACTGCTCGCCGCGTGCGTGCGGGGCTCGACGTCCGGGGCCTCGGCGCCTTCGAGCGGGCTTACGCAGCGATCTACAGCGAACTGGTGCGCAAAGTGGGGCAGTCGTACTCCTTAGACCAACTCGCCGACGTGTGGCGCGAAGCGGACCGGTGGGCTCCAGACGTCGCACTCGATGCCGCGAGCCCAAACCCGCCGCCACGCTCAACGCCGCTGCTCGTCGACCTCGCCTGCGCCCGGCTGCAGCGCAGCGCGCGCGACGCACGCAAGTAGTGCGTCACCCACCACGCGCAATCCAGGTCCGCTCGTGCTCCAGGGAGGACATGACAAGTGCGCACTTGTCATGTCCTCCCTGGAGCACGGCTACATAGCTGATTGCGCTGCCGAGGCGCGAACGGCGACCGACTAGCTGGTTGCCGGCTCCGACTCGTCCTCGGTGACAGCCTGCTCGACGTCGTCTGCGGGCTCTTCGTCGCTCTCGGGCGGCGCCACTGCGAGCGTGATGCCGTCGGCGCTGACGGTGATGACGCCACTCGTCAACTCGAGCCAGTGCTCGCGGAAAATGTTCAGCTCGAGGACAGCCGCATCGATCCGAATCGTGACGCCCTGATCGTCGCGCTCGAGGGTGGCGGCGATCGTCTCGACCTTGGAGCGACCACGACCACGGCCGCCACGACGGCCACGACGGCGGCGCTTGGCAGGGGCGTCGCCGTCCGCTGCGATCTCGTCTGCCGCGTCGTCCGCGCTGGACTCGCCGGGCGAGACCTCTTCGGCAGCGGCCTTCGGAGCGCGTGTCCGCGGTGTTGCAGCCGTGCTGGCGCGCGCTCGGCGCGGCTTCGGAGCGGCTGGTGCAGCTGCAGCCTCATCGGGACGCAGCAGCCCTTGCTGGCGGCGAAATGCCGAGACTTCGGCAGGAGTCGTCTCCAGCTGATGGGCGATCCAGATATCAGTGACGCCCTCGGCAACCCACGTACGGACCTGATTGAGCTGTGGTTTGAGCGACGAATTGCGGCGAGCCATTCCGGCAGGGTATACCGCCCGGCGGTTTGACCCGTCAGGCCCCGAAGGCAGAACGCAGCGTTTGCAGAGACAGGTACGCGAAAGTAGCGGCGATTGCCAGCAAAACCAGCACGATTAGGAGGAAGCGAAAACGTGCCCTGCGGCGCTCGGAGGTACGCAACGTGGTGGCCTCACGCTCCGCTTTGGCGAGTGCGAGCTCGGTCTGAAGTTGAACCTCGAGCTCGCGGTCGGCGGCATCCGGACTGAGCGGTGGTTGCGACACGTGTATACGGTAGCGATCGGGCTCACAACCGGCATCGGCAAAGGAAAACGTGGGATAGAGTTGAACTCGGTTATCTCCTATGCGATTGCGACACTCTGCCTCCTTCCTTGCTCTGACGCTCGCACTCTTCGTGGGTGCCGCCAGTGCTTCCGCGCAAGACACCACAACGGTTCCCGCGCCCGCCCCGACCCCCGGGATTGCCGTGCCGGGCTCGCTCGTCGCCGGCGTCGATATCTCCGGCATGGATGCAGCGACGGCGCTCACAACAGTCAACGCGGCGTTTGCACAGCAGATCGTGATCACCATCGACACTCGAGTATTCAAGGTGCGAAGTAGTCAACTCGGGGCTGTCTACGACACGCAGACTGCGGTCACCGAAGCCGTGGCGCGGACCGCGGGTGGCAACACGCCCGTGACGACCAAATACAGCGAGACGAAGTTGATGGATCAGGTCAAGCGAATCTTGCGCCTCGCGAGCGACAAGGGCAGTGTCTCGGAGTGGGTGATTCGGGCGAAGCCGATAATCAAGCGGGGCAAGGCTGGTTCGGCGCCGAACGGCAAGCTTGTCGAGAAGCAGATTCGTGCGGCAATTAGCCAACCTCTCCTGCGTGCACAACAGGAAGCGATACCGCTGGTGGCAGTCAACCCGTCGGCCACCCTCGAGCAGCTCGGCTATGTGATTGCCGTCTCGAAGGGCGAGCGTCTCGTGCGTCTCTACGCGCCAGTCGCAGGCAAGGCCAAGGCGGTACTGAAGTTCAAGGTCGCCGTTGGCGCGCCATCGTTTCCGACACCATCGGGCAAGTTTACGATTGTCACCATGGAGAAAGACCCGTGGTGGAATCCGCCCGATTCGGATTGGGCGAAGGACTCGGAGCCGGTACCTCCAGGTCCGGGCAACCCACTCGGGACTCGTTGGATGGGGCTCGATCGTGAAGACATTGGCCTGCACGGTACGCCCGACTCGAGCTCGCTTGGGGGCTACGCCTCCCACGGTTGTGTCCGCATGTTTATACCGTCGGCCGCGAAGCTCTACAGCCTGGTCGATGTTGGCACTCCCGTTGTCATCTTCTAGCGCGCTTGTTCGCGCGTAGACTGCGGTTCTGTGAAGCGTGTCGTTGCAGTCGTCGTCGCCGTCCTGTTGCTTGGCTTGGGCATCGTGCTGGCGCGAGCCGTCATCCAGACGTCGGGCGCTCGCGCTTTTCCAGCTGAGGTCGCTTCCGGCGCTAAGCCACCGGCGCCCGACTTTGCACTGCCATTACTGACGGGTGACGGCGACGTCACCCTGACCTCGCTGCGGGGCCAGGTCGTGGTGGTCAACTTCTGGGCCTCGTGGTGTGATCCCTGTAAGGATGAGGCGCCGATTTTGCAAGATCTTTGGATCACGGAGGGGCAGCCACAAGGAGTCGCGTTCGTGGGCATTGACACGCAGGATCTAAGTGACGATGCCCGCGCCTTCGCCGCGACGTACGGCTTGACGTTCCCACTCGTCCACGATGATGGCGGTGTGGTGGGGCGGGCTTGGGGCGTCGGAGCATTTCCCGAGACGTTTGTGATCGACCCCCAGGGCAGGGCCGTGGCGTGGTTTCCAGGCAAGGTCACTGCTGATGGACTGCGCGATGCGATAGAAATGGCACAGGCCTCTTCATGATTCGCCGTCTCCTTCTCCTGCTCGCCGTGATGCTGGTGCTTGTGCCGTTGGCCTCCGCGGCGCAGCCACAGTTTTCGATGTCGGAAATCGAGAGTCAGTTGATGTGCCCGACGTGCCAGAGTCGGCTCGATCTCTCGCATAGTCCAGCAGCCGACCGCATCCGCGCCTTTGTCGAGAAGAAGCGCCTCGAAGGGTGGACGGCGCAGCAGGTCAAGAATGCGCTCGTCGCGGATTTCGGCCCGTCTGTGCTCGCGGCACCACCCGCAGCAGGGATCGGACTTGTTGCCTGGGTTGCTCCGATCGCTCTCGTCGGCGGTGGACTTGCGGTGGTCGTCGCAGTTGTGTTTGCGTGGCGCCGAAGGCGACATGCAGGACGTACGCAGACGCCGGTCGACACCGCGCTCGAGGCGCGGGTCGACGCGGCGTTGCGCTCGTTTGACGACGTCCCCTAAGAGCGAATGGGGTACGGCCCGTAGAGCGCGACGAGGTATGTCAAGGCGAGTACTGGGGGGAGGATCGAGAACGGTATCCCGTCGCCCGCCGGCAGTACTGCCGCCGACGTGCTGTCCGGCGTAGCTATGCTGCCGCCGGCGGTGGCCCAGACGCCCGCACCACCAGTGCCACCGAGTGACACCTGATGCGTGTGGGGTGGCAGGTTTGCATTCAGCAGAATCGCCGACTCGCGGCCCGTCGTCTCCCCGATCTCATACGACGACAATCCCGCTCCCGTGCCGGTGCCGATTGGCAGCCGGCTTCGAAGATCGGGCAGCTGAAAACTCGTCGTGCTGAAGTCTCCACCATAGTTGGGACCAAAGAGCGAATAAAGTGCCGTGTTTTGGGAGATCGGGATGGTTGATCCGTCGGCGATAGCGAAGTTCGGGCAGGCATAGTTGAACCCTGCGACGTCGATCGAGCCTAGATAGGAATCTACGCTAGGCATGTGCTCTCCGGTGGTAGGCGCGGTGGATGATCGCCTCGAAACGCCGGTTGCCACCGGTACTCAGGACGGGGACGACAAACAGGTCGAACGACTTGTTGCCGATACTTACTCGATGCGTTCCCTGCGGAATATCGACACCCTTCGGGCCTTTGAGGTTGACCCGGAAGGCGTCGCGCCACAGCGGCGATCCAGCCTTGGCTTCGGCGGCAACGCTAAGCGGTTCAATGCCATCGATGTCGAGCGTGACGGGACCGTCGGCGAGACGGACTGTCAACCGTCCGCCCGGCGCATTTTCGAACCGCCGGCGGTTGTGGTGTGGGTGGGCCGGAAGTGGCGCGTCCGGCGCTGGGTGGTTTGACACGGTGGTGGCACGGGGCGCTTGGGCAGCAGCAGCGCTGCCCGCAGTGCCGAGCACGCCCGCGCTGATCGCGACTCCAGCCGCACCGGTCAGGAACCCCCGACGCGATTTAGCGTCGGGCTGGTCGGGTTCGGACATTCGAAACTCCAGTCTGAAGGTAGTAAATATCGCTTAGAGCCTACACCTGTGGCCGGGGCAACTTTGTGAGCCACCGTACAGATCGAGGAACACCCTGAGGTATGCTGCCAGCGCGCAAATCGACGCGGAGGAACTTGTGACGTACGTCATCGCCGAGCCATGTATTGACACGAAAGACCGGTCCTGTGTGGACGTCTGTCCTGTCGATTGCATCCACGAATCTGATCGCATGTTGGTGATCGATCCGGAGGAGTGCATTGACTGCGGTGCCTGCGAGCCAGAGTGCCCCGTCGAGGCGATCTTTCCGGAGGATGCGGTCCCGGTCAAGTGGGAGCCCTTCGTCAAGATCAACTACGCCTACTCCGATGGCATGGAGAGCGTCAACACGTTGGTGGCAGAGCGCATCGAGGCGTCGCCGCCCGAGCAGACCTCGTAAGGGTTTGCCCTTCGGGCGCGACGAATCGCCGTGGCCCTTGAACTGATCATCGGTCCGGCCCACGCCGGCAAGATTGCGGCGCTCTACGAGCGCTACCTTGCCGAACTTGCTGCTGGGCGCACGGCCGCGCTGGTCGTGCCTGATCAGACAGCCAAGGCGGTGACGGAGCGAGAACTTTTAGCGCGTGCCACGGGCGTGGTGGGTGCGGATGTCGTCACGTTCGACACGCTGTTTGAGCGCATTGCACTCGCCACCGGTGATCGACGAACGGTGCTGCACGGTGCGGCGCGGCAGGTGGTGCTGCGGCGCGCCTTGCCAGACGCTCCCGCGACGCTCGCGGCGCGTTTCGACCGGCTTGGCTCGGCCTTGCTCGGGCCGGAGGATGTGCGTGCCGCAGGCGATGCCTCGTTGGCGGAGAGTTATGCACTCTGGTGGGCGGCGTTGGATGAGCAACAGCTCGTTGACCGCGCGCGTCTGCGAATCGAGGTCATCGCTGCGCTGCGACGAGACGTGGCTGCTTGGCCGGCAGGTGAGGCGCTCTTCGCTCAGGGCTTCGACGACCTCAGCCTGGCGCAAGAGACGTTGTTGACGCTGATTGCTCAGCGCGCCCGTGCTGTTGTCAGCCTGCCGTACGAGGCCGGGCGGAGCCCCTTTGCGGTCTTGACGCCGGTCGTTGGTCGGCTGGCCGACTTGGCTGGCACCGACGGCATCGTCGAGCTGCCTGCGGGTGCCTTTGATCGCGACCCGGGGCTTGCGGCTCTGGAACGACGGCTCGGTGAAGCAGAGCCAGACCGACGCGCTGAGCGTCCCACGTTGGCGGGCATCGCCACGGCCGAGGTTGAGGGCGAGCGCGGCGAAGCCGAAGTCGTCGTTCGTTGTGTTGCGGAGGCTCTGCGCTCGGGCCTTGTGGGACAACGTATTGCGATTATTGGACCGCGCGGCGCGGCGGACCGAACACGGCTTGTGCGTCAGCTGCGGGAGGCTGGCATCGAGGCTGTCGGCAAGGATCAACGCGCGCTCGTCAAGACGCCATTCGGGCGGGCGCTGACCGCGCTCCTCGGTCTCGCCTGGGCGCCCGATCCGACCGATGCCGATCGCCTGACGTGGCTTCGTTCGGCCTGGAGTGGGGCACCGGCACACCTTGTCGAGCGCAGCGAACGGCCGATGCGTCGCTCGTTGGATACGCTCGAGAACGCGATTGAGAAGGCCGGAGAGCCGCTCCTGCGTGCGCTCGCGCTGCCACCGGGGTCGCGTGGGGGAGAGACGGCTGCAGGCGAGGTTGCTGCGGCCGTGCGGGGCATGGTGCAGCGTGCTCACGGCGATCGAGCCCCAGTCGCCACCACGACGGTGCGTGAGGACGTGGCCGTCGCGGCCGCTGTGCTTTCGTATCTACAGACGGTAGACGCTGTCAAACCGGCTCCGTCGCGTTCTGAGGTACGCGAGCTGCTCGCCGAGCTGACGATCTCGATGCGGCAGACCCGTGCCGATGCAATCTGCATTCTCGATCCGCGCGATGCGCGCACGATCGATGTCGACGTGGCGATTGTGCTCGGGTTGGAAGAGCCAATGTTTGGTGTCGGAACGTCAGCCGCGCAGGACCCGCTCGTCGAGGCTCCCGATCAGAATGAGGTCGCACGCCATCTGGTCTATAGCGCCGTTACGCGCCCGCGGCGGAAACTCATATTGGTTCGTCGCGTGTCCGATGATGAAGGCAGCCCGTTGGCTGCCACGGCCATTTGGGAAGACCTGATGATCGCTGCGGGCGAGCCGCCGACGACCTATCGTCGGCGTTTCTCCGACGCCGTCTTGCCGTTGCT
>Ga0114966_10000767_pt1 | contig 30369 bp, 29 predicted proteins | sample M_130207_XF_Meta_FD_87029 | JGI IMG/M metagenome (GOLD analysis project Ga0114966, IMG submission 87029) | Freshwater microbial communities from Lake Montjoie, Canada to study carbon cycling - M_130207_XF_MetaG | ecosystem: Environmental > Aquatic > Freshwater > Lake | place: Lake Montjoie... | reverse complement strand
GAAGAAATATTTGAAATAAGATACGCATGTAATCCAGATGCTTACTTTGCGTCATTATCTCGAGAAGACCGATGGACGTTTATAATAAGACGCGCGGAATTATACTGCACTCGCTGCTATACTCGAGTAGATTTTACAAAAAAAAATATGAAAACTCTTCCTGCTAGCTTATTTGTAAATGGATTAGATCAAACAACGTTTGATAATAGTCCTGTCTTTGGCGGGCAATGTCTGAGACGTGGATGTAGATAAAAAACTATATTCTATTTCCGCTTTTTAAAGTTTCATCCAAGAATATTTTTATTACACTTTTAAACCACTGTAACTCAGCTACCACCAACGTAAACATCTTCTTCTTTTTCTTCATCATTTAAAGAAGAAGGCATTTGTAATCCTCAGCCTCCCTTCATCGAATAACGTCTACTTCGGCATCTTTTTGCTTTCGTTCGGCATCTTTTTGATCGACCTCCTTTTCTCCTTGTTTTAATTCTCCTGGTCATCGTTCTCCTCTTTAAGTATTTCATATATTATGATTATAAAATATAAAATACAAATTAAAAGCTTACAAAGTCGCTTAAAGCTTATCCCATCATATACCGCATCTCACTATAAGTCATATTCCTTCCAACCTTTCCTCTAAAAACATCAAATGCGGACTGAATTCGATCCATTAAAAATTCAGGATTATTTAACGCATACATACTAGCATCAAATGAATCAAAATTAACAGCAGCTTCAATGTCGCTCATGATTTTTTCTAAAGTTTCGCTGTTACAACCGACATCAGTAGCGTCAGCTACAGGAAGATCATCTAAAGAAGGAAGTTCCTCATCATGATTAATATTTATTTTTTGAGGAAACTCTGGGACACTGATTTCTGTAATACTAGACATAATCTCGTTGGTAAATAAAATGTCGTTAGGAACAGATTCTAAGGCTGGATCTAAGACGCAAGTCGAATCTAAGACGCAAGTCGAATCTAAGACTATTTCATCATCTTTATATTCATTAATAAGATCCATATATATATACTATATGGTATACTAAATTATCTTTATGTTAGTTTAACAACATAATTGTTTAGGCGACTAAATGTAACCGAATTTTCTTTTTAAATTTGTCTTCATTATTGAAAAGAAACAGTTTATATTGTTTTACCATATAGTTGTCCATGTTTTCTCGAACTGTAATCTTAGAAGTCATCTTAAGTTCCGGCAAATAAACAATATATTGAAAAAGACCATCATTCCTAACAAGTTTATCAAAGCAATATCCATCATAAATACAATCCAATACACTCAAATTCTTGGCACTCGTATCTAGCAATGCGCAATCATTTTGAACCCGTCTTATAGCGCGCATAGTGACATTAATATAGTCTATTTTGCCAGACCAGCTCGAATAAAAATTAGACGCGCCTTGAGATAAAGTTGCGATTCCCAAAACTTGCTGTAGCTTGATCATATTTAGTAAGTCAACTAGACGGCGAATAGGGGATGTAATATGAATGTAAGCGTCCATATCGAGGAGCTCATGTTTATACAAAGACGGATCTAAATCAATTAATAAACTGATATCAAGATATTGGCCGTAGGCACTGTTCCAAATTTTGATGAATTTGCTGACATCTTCAGGCAATAAGGAATCTGGCTCCGACAATAAGGAATCCGGCTCCGACAATAAGGAATCATTTGTTGTCTCTTTTTTCTTAGAAACCGTAGATCGAAAGATGCCTACTTTTGCCGCAAGTAATTCTTTCGCAGAAAAATAATTCATCAAAATCATCAAATAGGAAACAACTTCGTGGCTATTTTTGACATTGCTAATATACTTGTATTGTTTAGAAAGTTTTTTGACACTATCAAATAATAACAAATAATCTGAGCTAGATAACAAATCCGGTTCCTCATATACATAATTTTTCTTCACTTGAATAAGGCAATTTGAATATTTAGTAGACACAATTTCTCCAGTTTCCCGATTTACAGTTAAATCTAAAACAAATGCGTAACGGCTAGACCCTGATTGTAAAGAGCATAAGCAATCAGACAGAATACTTGGCAACATAGGGCGTTTTTTGTCGGGCAAATAGATGGTCGAGATGCGTTCAGAGAAGCTGGGCCAGAGATTTAGCGCATCCATCAGAATCGACACATTTGCGATGTAAATGCTGATTGAGAGCATATTATCGTCTAGCAGTTTGATGCTAAATGCGTCGTCGAAGTCGGTGCTGTTTGCGGGATCAATGGAAAATATCTTATAGTCAAGTCCGCGTTTTTCTACAAGAGAACTATCAAAAACGCTTTCAATAAATGCATCATGTGCTTCAGATTTACCGGCATTAAATCCGAGTGCTTTGTTAGTATCCTTAGTGAATTTTTGTATCGAAGAATTAAGACTTTTACAGTAGAGTTGATATTCATAGAAGTGATCAATGATATCAACAGGACCAATGGTCTGCGAAATGACGGCTTTTATTTGTTTATCTTGCCAGTCAGAGAACCGAATGGTGACATATAAATTGGAGAAGACTTTAGAAAACCCGACATGTTTGTGCTCATATGGCACCAAAAATGGCGGCAATCTGACGTCATCTGGGACGCATTTATAGAGAAGTTTGCCCTTTAGACCATTTGCTCGTCCAAAAGTTTTATTCCCATTAAGAATCAGAACGGCTGGAATATTTTCAACAGATCTTACAGGAGAATAATGGATATCGATCTTATTATCATTGTCTTGTTTAAAAGCGAAAACATCGCCAGTAAATAGTTTATGTTGAAGAGGATTGCCTTCAAGATGAACGGAAACTGGTTCTAAGGTGGTCGCATTCAAAACAGACCAATTTGAATAATTGCGATTATCGATAATGATTTTATATAGTGTTGTCATAATAGAAGATAACAAAGATAACAAATGGATATATAGTATAGTAAATAGTCTTTAACTTGTTTTACAATTTTAACATTTTAAATACCTATTAATCTTTCATATAAATAAAATAAGGCGTCAAATAAATACTCATAATTAAAAACACTATATTAGTATCATAACTTGCTTTGTTTAATAAAGCACTCATTATAACAGCCATGATTACTAGAACACTATCTCCTAATAAAGCACCGGCTCCCGCTTCTTTTGAATAACCTTTAAAATAATCTAACATATCATTTGAGCCTTTAGGAATAATAGTAAAAAATATATAAAATAAAAAGTCAAGGATTATTTGAATGAATACACATATACCGGCAAATGCCGTGAGACCAATCTCTAGACCACTTTTATAAACTACATATCTTCCTAATAATATATATAAAACACCGATCAATATATCGGCAATCATAGCAGACAATCTATATTTTTTATACCATCCTTCTAAAGATTTGATATTTATATAAATTTTCGAGAAAGTAATAAAAATGATAAATAGGTCAGCGTAAATATTAGCTGTTATTATAGGTATGTATTCAAATTTATTATTATAATTGATAGTGGGTTTCAAATTTGTAGTTTTTTCAATCAAAAAAGTAAGTAAAAATAATAATCCAACAATTAATAATCCACTCATATATAATTTAAACGAATATAAATATTTTTCATAAGTTTTATGAAATAAAATTGGCGCCCTACATGGCTGCCGAAATGGTCAATTCGCCAACAATTACTGCCCTACATGCGCCCTACATGGATATTGTCTTGCCAAATTCGCTCCCTACATGCGATGTAGGCGCATCCATCTCATGATCAGCCAGCGGAATGTCGGCGATATTAGTCGTATTAGTGTCTTCTGCCACAGCCAAAGTTTCTTCTACTACAGGTTCTTCTACTACTAAAGGCAAACTAGTCGGCGACTTTAGATCTATTTGTTTGGCTATTTTGCGCTCCACATTTTGGTTCTGTAAAGCATACATGGCTATGCTAGGACTGATTGCGATATTATTCATATAAGTTCTGTATCTAAAGCAACTAACACTTGTATTTTCGGAGAATTTAAATGAATACCACCAATAAGCAGGGATAAAGAGGAATTTTCCTGGACTCAAAACAATCTCTAGACATTTAATCTTGTCAAAGTCGGCCTTGAATTTGGACTGAGGACTCCACGGATTAATGGGAGATCGGAATTCGAAATTTTCATAATCATTTATTGGATACAAATATCTGCCACTTTTAGGTGGTGTCATCTTAATAGATAACGAACCTTGTGTCACGACAAAATAATTGCGGTAATTTAATTCATATCTAAAGGGCGTCACAAGTCCAGTTGAACCAAACATCACATCGTAATTACAATTTGAAACCAATCGTGGTCTCAAAAATTCATCGTTATATGTCATATTTTTGATGACCCCGGTTTCTGTCAAAAAATCCATATTATTTTCACTAAAATATGCGGAATTTGAATCTTCTTTAAATAATTTACATGCTATGTGAAGTGGTAATGGAACATATAATTCTTCTTCTAAAGAAGCCGCTGTTGCTGAAGCACTTGAACTAATATTATCACGAATTTTGATTTCAAATACCGGATAGTTGTCTAGCAATACAGATTTGTTAGTTGTTTCAACAATTTTATTGATATCTTCATCACAATCGAATAATACAGGCTGCCTTAGATCACATATTTCCTCCATTTTGTCTTTGGATGCCTGATCTATTTCGTAAATTTCCAGATCATCACTGGTCTTCAAATGAAACTGAATGTGTAGATAAAAAAACAATATAATACAAAATACAAAAATTCCAGTTATTATTTCTAACATATTTAATTAAAAATAATAATATAATTTTAAGGAAACTACGTTTCCTTATGATCCTTCCTTTTTTAAGGATACATAAGTTTCGATTTTATCTTTTTTAAGGACACATAAGTTTCTTTAAAAAAGGAAGGATCATAAGGAAACGTAGTTACTATTTTATATGCCTTAAATTTTAGGCGCAATATAAAAAGCAACACTACTATCATCTCCTAAATCATATTTAATTTCCATTGGATATTCAGAACTAATCGACAAACTAACATATTGCCCCAACTTGTTAGATAAGCACATCTTGCCAATATGATTCAAGCTATAAGATATATCCAGTGTCTCTCCTTCAGCAATCGCATATTCAATTAAGTCATCAATTGGAATATTTACCTTTAATTTGCCAGTATCCCCGCTCGCATTACATTCCAAGATATCTTCGCTACAGAGAATATTCAGATTTGTGCCAAAGACCATTAGTTCATTTATAAGTTCTACAAATGTATCGGATTTTATACAGAACTCTACATCATAATCGACTATGGGAATGCCTAAAGTATCTTGCTCAACATCAATTAGTCCCAATTCGAAAAAATGATCGAACTTATTTTGAACTTCTTTAACCTTTTTACTTTTGCCTTTTGTGGTTGGCTCGGTTAACAATGTATCTGAATTAGAAGATAAATTGATGAATATAAGATCTGGAATCACATCCTCTTCAAACTTGATCTCCATTTTGCTATGTTTAAGAGCATAAGACATCATAATTGCGAAATTAGTAGAATCTAATGATATGTTAGTTGTCTCTTCAATCGAGTAAGAAGAAAACCAAGTAGAAGAAATATTGATACTAGAAAGACAAATGTGAGACTTATCCATGGACTGAATATATAAACGATTTTTTTCAAATTGTAGATTCAAATAGGAACCCCAATTTTTAAGAAGCTGGAATAATGCGACAAACATTTCCATTTTGGCCTTATTTTCAATGGTTAAAATCATGTTTAATAGGAATATATTGATATATGTTGTTAGTTCTAATATGTTTTGTTATAACTAACAATATTTATAATTTATTCATCTTCCTTCACTAGAAATATTTTTGCTAACGTTACTTTGTCGATAAAACTTTTCATTGCCTTAAAAAGAGTTTCGAATATGATAGGCGTTTTATAAATATAACATTTATCTAACCTGTCTGGATATTTAATAGCAAAGTGTGTGGCTAAGTTTTTAAAAAAAGTAAGATTCTTTTCTATATCAACAAGAGATAATGATTGTAAATTAATATACATATTAAAAGTATTACATTTCGTTTCTAAAAACTGAATAATTAGTTTGTCCATGTAATTTGAAATTATTTCATATGTGTGGTGATTTGCGAAATTTTTTAAATATTTTGGATCAATTACTAGACCTTTATCATTTATTCGAATATATCCGTCTAATATTTCATTATTTTTTCCCTGTCTTATTTTTTCCATAATTTGACTAGTTTTAATGTGATTTTTACTAAATAAGACTTCATATGAATAGGATTCATCGATTAATGTTAATACAGACATTATTTATATTTTATTATATATTATTACTTTTAATTTATAACTTTAATAATATATATTTTATTTTATTTTTATTTAAGCTGAAGCATTAAATTCCTGCTCGATCATTTCCTTCAAATTGGTGCCAACTATTTCACCATTTTTTTCATATGATTCGGCATCTTCTACAAATTCTTCACATAGAAGATCTTCTTCTATAAGATTTTCATCTTCTACACCATAAATGCTATTCAATGCCATGATTCTATTACTATTATCCATAGTTAAATTCTGTAAAGCAACTAGGAGCTCTTTTGTCTCCGCGAGTTCAGTCTTCAAAGCATCTACTTGCTGCTTTAATGCTTGTCCATTGTTCTTAGATTGAACCACAATGGGCTTAATAGTGTCAAATTGTTGCTTTAGAAGAGCAATATCTTGATTTAAAGAGGTAGATGTAGCGGTAGTGCTAGAAGCCGGCTTCTTCTCTAAAGCATCAATTCTACTAATAAGCGACTGAATAACGCTCTTATCAACTAAAATATTATCTTCATCTTGTTCCATAGATCCGGTTCCAGATCCTAAACTATGAAATAACTGAGTTTCCACTTTGCCTAAACGCAAAGTAATTAGCGTAATTGCCTGAGCAAGTGTCATTTTATTGATTCCGCCTAGACCAGATTGCGACTGAGGTTGCTGTTGTTGTTGCTTCATTTGTTCCATCATTTGTTTTTGACTCTGTTGCGCCTGTTGCCCGGCAAGACGGCCGCTAACTTGACCAGAACCAGGTCCCATACGCGATTGCGCGCCGGCGGCAAACATCTGTGACGAATTAATAGATGGTTGAGGTCCTCGGCTAGGGGTCGCCGGCTCAGGAGGACCAGCTCTTCTTCTTTGTGCTGCTTGAACAGAACGATTTGCGCTCATAATTTATAGTATTCTTTATTATATTGTTTCTAAATTCTTTACGCACTAAAAGATTATAATATTTGGGAATTGATTTGATTGTAAATATTATTTTCTAAACATATATATTAAGGCAATTCTTTAAAACCAAATCCTAAGGAAACTTTAGGAATATATTAATAAAAAGATAATAAATATATAATACCAATACTATATATTTAAATAATGAACAAACCACAAACCAATGGATGGGGTGCTTATCAAAACAAAAAGACAGAAATAGACAAATTGAAGAGACAACTTGTAGTTCAAGATGTAAATAATTATGGTGAAGTTATGACAATTGACAAAAAATATAATTTTAAACCAGTTTATACCACCGTAAATTCATTTAGATTTTCTAATCTCATTAAAAATGAAGAGATTTGTGAAATATATAAAAAACCCGACGATAAAATAGAAATGCCAATACCAATACCAATACCAATACCAATTGTTGAAGATAATGTGAAACTAACAATAACAGATATTTCTGAACCTCAACCAAATGTAGATCTAAATACATGTGACAAAATTCAAGAATTCGATGAAATTGGCAATTATAAAAAAAAGTTATTCAATAATACTTTAATAATAAATGGATTAATCGAAGAAAATCAGAAAAATAAAGTAGAATTAGAAGAGAAAATTAAATTGTTAACAGAGACTTATAATAATCAGGTTGTTTTAAATAACAATAAAATAGTTAAATTACAAAAATACAATGATGCTCTTCAAAACATGATAGAATTAAAGCTTAATTTACTAGAAATAGAAAATGATATTACATTACAAGATAATAATATAATATTAGAATCTAAAGTTGAAGAAGAAATTACAAATTTAGACGACGATGAATCAGAAGAATCTAAAGAATCTGAAGAAGACGAATCAGAAGAAGATGAGTCCGATTCAGACGACAAATCGAGAAGTGTCGTCGAAACGGTTCCTGATGAGTTTTCAATTATTAATATTATGAAAAAAACTTATGAAAAACAAAAACTAGAAGAAGAGCAACAAAAACAAACGGCAACAATTATAAAAGATTATGACAACACAATTATTACAGTAGATGATGTGAATTACATGTTTATAAGCGAGCAGCTTCACTGGCATAAAGATACAAAGTATTTATATAGAGCATATAAATTAGATAATGGTAGAAACAACAAAATAAGGTCAAATGGAATGAATAAAAGAAAATGTTGTCATGGTAACTGTAATAGGCATTTAGGTTGGAATCGAATTAATGGAGAACGACAATATAGTTGTTATAATTGCGATAAGTTAATAATAAATCATGATTCAATTATTAAATACAATAATAAAATTTATTTCTCAAAAGATATACCATGTCTTAATGACAAATCTCTTCGTGATACTGGTAGATACAACTGGGAAATTGAAGAAAATTTACAGGTATATGTTGAAAAAAAAACAGAAGACATAAGAATTAATAATGAAAAATTATTAAAAATTTGTTGGTTTTACAATGGAGAAAAATATATGTATAAAGAAGCCTATGATAAAGAGGCTACAAAATATAAAACTGCTCCAGTTATAATATACAACGAGACAACTCTTATTTGCGAACACGATGTTAAATATTATAAGGTCAAAATCAATGGCATATACATGAATTTTCTTAGAGTTTAAGCAACCATCTCAACTTTTATTGCTTCATGATATTGATATCCGGTTACAACAAAATCTTCAACCTGATAATCATTAATATTTTCTCTAACTTGCTCAATTGATACAGTTGGAAACGGAAATGGCTCTCGACCAATCTGTAAAGTAGCGGCATCAATCGCATTTTCATATAAATGAACATTCCCCATAAAATGGACAAATTCATATGCTTCTAATCCACAGTGTTTTGCCAAGAGATGTGTTAGCAGGGAATATGATGCGACATTGAAAGGAATTCCTAAAAAAAAATCACATGATCTCTGGTATAAAGCGCAGCTAAGTTTGTTACCATCATGAACATTAAATTGACACATAATATGACAAGGAGGAAGCGCCATGTCATCCAGCTGACACGGATTCCAAGCAGTCATTATCAGGCGTCGACTAAAACGCCACTCTGGATCTTGTAATTGGTCAATGATTTGTTGTAGCTGATCTATACCCTCACCAGTAGCCTTCCCACTCTGATTATCGTAAGGTGCGTTAAAATTGCGCCATTGTCTTCCGTAAATCGGTCCAAGAATCCCTTCGGGATTGTCATATAACCCTCTCGAATCCAGAAATTTACGAGACGAGTTGCCGTCCCAAATATGAACGCCCTGGTCTTGTAACAATTTGTTGTCCGTTTCGCCGCGAATAAACCACAAAAGCTCTTTCAAACAGGTCTTCCATGCGGTCTTTTTCGTAGTCAAAATAGGAATCTTGTTATTAGCCAGAGAGAATCGCATAGAATGTCCGAATATGCTTTTGGTTCGCCCATTGCGACCATTTTCCCAGGTGCCATTGTCGAGAATATTTTTAATCAAATTGATGTATTGATCTTATTCCAAGTTTTTATCCAAGTTTTCATCCAAGTTTTTATCCAAGTTTTTATTTGCGTCGATCGCCTCAAAAATTTTGTCACTAACCTTGTGAGTAAATAAATCAATAAACATTGGATCTAAATCCGGACCATTTGTATTATCAACTTTAAACATATACTAATATTTAGAATATGTCTTTAACTTTTTATATTTTTTATATTATTATAAACATTTTTTACAATATTATAATTTCTTATTATAACCTATATAGGAATATGGAAAGTTTAGATGAATTAACAAAAGCAACAAGTGGCAAACCAAGTTTTTTTAAACATGTTTTTAATTTCAATGATGAGTCTAAATCAGAAATGATGAATATTGTTCAATACGCAGTTTTAGCCCTAATTCCAGTTATATTAATGAATAAAGCAATGCAGAAATTCGTTCCAGAGGCTGAAGAAGAAAAAGGCAGTCCAGAACTTTTAGCAGAAATAGTAGGGCAAGTTACGGTAATGTTTTTGGGAATTTTGATCATTCACCGAATAATTACTTTTGTTCCAACGTATAGTGGCGAAAAATATGCTGACTTTTCAGTTACCAGCATAATTTTAGCAATGTTAGTTATAGTTTTAAGTTTACAGACTAAATTAGGAGAAAAAGTCAGCATTATTGTGGATAGAATAATGGAAGTATGGGAGGGGCCAAAAGATAAAAAGAAAGGCAAAAAAGGACAAGGTAATGTGAAAGTTAGTCAGCCAATTTCCCAAAACTCTTCTTCTATGATTTCTTCGATGGGATCTACTTCGATAAGCTCTCTTCCGCAAGAGCAACAACAGCCAACTCAACCGCAACCAGATTATAATAATATGTATCAACAAGATTCTACACCTTTAGTAGGAGCGGCAACTCCAGGAGCAGGATCATTTGGACCCATGGCAGCAAATGATATGTTAGGTGGATCATTTGGATCCGCATTTGGTAGCGGCTGGTAATTACAAATAAACAAATAAAGGAAATAAAAATTTAAATATAATATTCATAATTATATAATTAATATTATTATGAATGCTGGATTAAATGTAGATAGCCTAATGACGGCATTAGACAATGAAACAAATGATAGTATCATGAATTTAACAACAGCAAAAATTCAAGAAACAATTTTCAATATATTAAAAGAATTGCATTTAGATCGCCAAGTATTAATTGATTATTTTAAAAAACTTAAAGGATACCGATATGTAGATGAATTAAATGATCTAAAATATGGCGGATTTATTCGATGGATCCCGCTAACTGATCCAGATTATTTACCATTAAATCAGTGCGGTATAATTTGCGATATAAAAATAGCGGATGATGGTGTTTATATAGTTTGTAAAAATTTCATGCATCGCCATTATAGATTTAAAATGGATGAATGTCTGATATTTCAGAAACTGAGTTCTCAAGAAATGATTATTTTAAGCGCATTAGATCATTTATCCACTGAAGAAGCCAAAAATAAACAAGATTCAAATAAAAAAGAGTCTAATAAAAAGGAAGAAACGAAGGTAAAAGAAGATTCAGAATCAGACGAGTCAGACGAGTCAGACGAGTCAGACGAGTCAAACTAGTTAATTAGAAATTTATTACTTTAGGAATTAAAATTATTAATATAATTTTAATATTGCGTTAAAATATAATGGGTGGCAATACCGGAAATTTACGAACTTATCGCTTATCTTCTTCAAATGGAAATAGAACATTGGGTTCTCTCGTCGCGGATGGTGCGAGTGCTGGAGCAGGATCAGCAAGACGAATATATTCTTATTACACACGAACTGGAACAGTGCCAGGATTTTACAACAATGTATTTGGAATCCAATATGGGCAATTCAGAAATAGAGCTCAATGGTTTATATCTGGTCAACGATAAACGCATTTAGAAACCGGCTATAATACATTATAATTTAAACATTGCGAATTATAATATATATTATTGAAAAAAGTATTTAAAGACTTATTAACATGTTTTATTTGATGACTCCTATCCATCTATTTATCTATTTATCTGTTTTTCCGCGTCTTAGATCCACCAACATTCTTCGCAAATTTCACACTACTTTTACCCTTACAATTAAATTTGCCGCGCTTTAAACCCTTCCTGTTAAAAATGGTTTTAGAACATATAGCAATAGCCGTTTTTTCGTCTGTTTTTTCCACCTTTTTGATACATCTACATAATTTTTCACTTAGAATGTTTTCCGCTTGCTGCTTCAGGAGGCGTTTTGATTTCGGAATATTCATTTTGTAAAATTTTAAAATATTTATATAATCTTTATTTTTTAATTCATTTGACATAATTATCTATAGTGTATATGAATATTATAAATTCATTTTACAAATATTAATACAAATTATTATTTTATCATGTATTATAATAACATGATAATATATGTATTGTACATCCGAAATTGTTGTATTCGATTTAGATGAGACCCTAGGATATTATGTCGAATTTGGAATGTTTTGGGACGCATTAAAAGAATTCATTAAAACCCATAATATTCCCATTATTATGGACCAACAACTCTTCAACAAAGCTCTTGATTTATTCCCTGAATTTTTGCGACCGAATATTATTAATGTTTTAAACTACTTAAAACAGAAAAAAAGCGCAAAACATTGTCATAAATTAATGATTTATACTAACAATCAAGGACCCGATGAGTGGGCACAGCAAATTCAGGAATATTTTGAAACCAAAGTGAATTACAAATTATTTGACCAAATAATTAAAGCATTTAAAATAAGAGGAAAACAGGTGGAGATTTGTAGAACAAGTCATATGAAAAATCATACAGATCTTATCCGGTGCACTAAAATACCAGAAACTACTGAAATATGCTTTTTAGATGATGTTTATCATCCAGGCATGGTAGATGATCGAGTTTATTATATTAATTTAAAACCATATGTTCATGATTTACCATTTGAGACCATGATTGACCGGTTTATTAAAAGTGACATAATAGATTTAAGTCAAAATATAAATCAAAACGTAAATGTAACCGAGTTTACAAAAGACATGTTGGCTTATATGAAGCGATACAACCACGATTATGTAGAAAAAACTAAAGAAGCTCAAAATGTCGATAAAATTCTTTCAAAAAAAATATTACAACATTTACATACCTTTTTTAACAAGAATGCTAACAAAAAAAACAAAAGTCGTAAGATAATAAAAATCAAAAATAGAGCAATCAAAAATAAGACCATTAAAAAGATATAGATCGCTTCATGTTATTAATTGTCGTCTGAACATTATTTCTAAAAAAATTAATATAAATAGCTAACACACTATTAATTAATGTTGTAAATAATAAAAAGATACCAGCGTTAAATGCTATTTTAGCATCAAGTGGAGTAAATTTGACCCGTCTAAAAGGATTAAACCTGTATATTAAAAATAAACTAATATACATTTTTGTATAGAATAATAAGTCATCTAAATATCCAGGCGCCGATGCCGATAATCCAAACGCAATAACAATATATAATATATACGTAAATATGGTAATATAGTCAAATGCTTTATCTTGAATTTCATACAAGTTTGTCATTATATTATAATAAATTATAATATAATAATTAGCTCCTAATATTTGTTTGTTTTTGTTTATTTTTTATCAATACATCTTCCAATAAAAATAGGTAAACTGATGGGCCACACTGCTCCTAAAAACGCACCACTTATAATACCTGTCCATACTCCCATAATACAACAAAATGTATGATGTGTTAATGTTACATCATCGACATCTTTATATTTAATAAATTCTTCATATCCTTCAGTAAATCCTTTTGTAGGCGCCATAAAAAAAGCCGGAACAGCATAATAATATTTTACATTTGATAAAATTCTATTGAACATTGTATTTGTATCTATATTACATGTTAGTTTATCTTTATATCATTTATCAATATGCTTACTGCTTACTTATAATTTGCCAATGTTCTGGCACTAGGATCATCAGATAAAATATATTTAGGCATCCAATAATATGGCACTAGGTGCGACTGATTCGGATACTCATTTTCAAAAATATCCTTATAAAATGTCTTTTCTTTTTGCTTTAAATTTAGTGAAGAATTAGTCACTAGCTTATCCGTATGCTCTTGAATAATTTGAAAAAGAGATTTGCCTTTGTTACTGACTCCATCACTAAATGCCTCCTTTTTCCTCCACAAAATTTCAGATGGCATCAAGTTTTCGTCCTTGAATGCCAATCTGATTAAATGTTTTTCTATACTTCGACCTAAATTATGATTGCGAAGTTCTATTGGAATAGACAAATAATAGTTGACAAATCCTCGATCTAAAAAAGGCGTTCTAGGCTCTAAGCCATGCGACGAAATAGACTTGTCTGAACGCAAAACATCAAATAAATGGATGTCTTTTAGCAATCTCACTGTTTCCAGATCATATTCCACACTGTCTGGACACGAACTCATATATAAATATCCACCAGCCAATTCATCAGATCCATCGCCGTTAAAAATGACCTTTGCTGAACTGTGTGCTTTAATGTATTTGCCAATCAAATAATTTCCAATACTGGCTCTTACCGTAGTTGTATCATAACTTTCAATGGCTTGAATAACTTCTGGAATAATATCCAACATTTCTTGTTCTGAAACAATAATCTCTGTATGTTTTGAACCAATATGACGGGCAACCATTCTGGCAAATTTAATGTCTTCCGAATCGGGTAATCCTATGCTATAAGTTTCAATAGGAGTTAGATTTTGTTTCTTATGTATATCGCAAACAAGCGCGGCAATCAAGCTGCTATCTAGACCACCTGAGAGCAAACATGCGATAGGTCGCTCCGTTGTTGTATAGCGTTTTGTAACCGCTGCTCTTAAATGATAATTAATGCCTTCTAAATAACTGGAAATATTTTCATTTACATTTCCAGTTATACTAGAAGCAAATGCCGGAATATGATATCGTTCTTGTTCCTTTATTAACCATGATACTTTTTCAAAGTCAATTGTTTTGTCGATTGTCATAAAAGTCCCGGGTGTAAATTGTAACACTTTTTGATTAAATTGGTTGGCAATTTTACACAATGTTTTTAGTTCGGATGTGAAGCCAATAATGCCATTAACCTTGTTAAGATCTTCATCATTTTTAGTATAATATAGCGGTCTTACACCATATGGATCTCTGGCAACAAATATATTGTTGGGACAAAAAAGCACAAACGCAAAGACGCCATCTAACATTCTTAGCGTTTGTCGAATACCATATCTGATGTATAAATGGATGATTACTTCACAATCAGAATCAGTTGTAGGCGTAATATCCATTAATTTATACAATTGTTTGTAATTGTAAATTTCTCCGTTACAAATTAGACTATACTTATCGAGTTCTTTTATTACATTTATTGGCTGATTCGACGCTTCATTTAGACCATTAATAGCTAATCTATGAAATCCTGTAACTATATTTAACGCATTATCGTGAAATAACGTTGAATTCTCCGGACCTCGACCTTGGCCTTTGGCAAATTCATCAGACACCTTGTCGTATTCTATTTTGTTAGTTGAGTAGTTTAAGAGTGAAAAAATACCACACATTATTACTATATATTGAAATATTGCTTCTAATACATTTTAAAAATTATTTTATAATATATAAATATAGCAATGAATAACAACATTTATAATTTTGATAATTTACCGTGTTCCGCAAGGCAAGATATCATGAATACAAGAACCTATGTGCGCAATATTCCGAGTCAACCTTTACAGGCATATTTAGATGCCAGACCAGTTCTAACAAAATACTCTATCATGCCAATTGTCGATCCTAGGAGAGAAATAAAGACGCCATTGATTCAGCAAGCAACATTTGATCCTCATAAAATATTCAATCCTGGGTCCAAAACTGCTAGCGCACCTTGGTCTGGATTCGCGACAAATATAAATAATGAATCGGAGTTAAGAGGGCAAATATTTGCCTTACAAGAATGTAGTCAGGCAAAATATGTTCCTGGAAGCAATAGTAGCTTATATAATGTCCATTGGAAAAATCAAAATAGTGGTAATATTCAACAGCCGTTTCCTGGTCTATTTAAAAAAGAAAATTGGGGTCCTACTGAACTAAATGCGGATCCTGATGTGATGGGTATTGGATTATTTAATAATCACACTAGACAACAATTGAAAGACCTAACAAAGCCAACAAAATGTTAACTGGTTTTAGCAAAGAGGTATCAGCTTTAGCAAAGAGATATCAGCTTTAGCAAAGAGGTATCAGCTTTAGCAAATAGAATAAGTTAAAATATCTAATATTTAATATTATATATTTTATAAAACAATTTAAAGAAAATGTCGGACAAACAAGATACCAATTTAGATACCGACTTAGAGTCGCATAACAGCTTAGATAATGATTACGTTAATCAGCTAACCTTAAATTTTTTAATAAGCAAGACTCAGTTAAATAAACTGAATAAATTAAAACAAAAAGATACAAATGAAAATGTTTCAAAATATGATAAGGAGAGAGTTCTTAAGTTATTTAATAAATTGTTGAAAGATGATAAACCGGATGATTTATTAGAAGATGTGAAGACTAGTTTTGATGCGTTTATTGAAAAAAGTATTTATTATTTGGAAATACACGATAAAAATGAAACTATCCAGAATGAAAGAAATAGTGAAAAAGAATACGAAATAAAAGAAGATATTAATTATGAAGATGAAGATGAAGATGATGAAGATGAAGATGCTTTTGTAGAAGAAACCAATGATGAATACTTTGAAGAATATAGACCAGTTATAACGCAGAAATCAAAATATTCTAAACAAAATAGTGCATCTAATGGGGTTGATGATATTCAAAAGTTACCATTAGATTGGTTCAATACAACAAGACAAACTTACAAAATAAATCAAATAATCTCTAGAAAAAAGGAAATTGTAGTTGATAATCCAACATTGAAAAAGATTCGATAGATTTAACTATAAAAATTTATTTACATTTTTGAAGATTTATGTTGATGACAATTAATACATAATACTTGTAAATTATCGTCATCTGTTTTCCCACCTTTTGACCAAGGGATAATATGATCACCTTCATATTTTTCTTTTTGTTTTTTACAAATTGCACATGCGTTATTCTGTTCCTTTAATTTAGAATTTATTTGTGGTTTTGTAAATAATCTTTTATCTTTATTTTTTTCATATGATGAATTAATGATGTTATCAATTAAAATAATTAATTTCTTTTGAAAGACGGCATTTCTAGATTTACATTCTAAATTTTCTTGTATATCAACCTCTATAATTTCAGATTTTAATTGTTCAATAATGTCAATAATATGCCTATTAAATAATGATATATCTGTTTTAAACTTGTGTAGCAAACGACTAATAATGAACCTATATGGTAAATAATATTTTTTAAAAATTTTTTTATCATCGCTAAAAAATTTATTGTCCTTAAGAGTTATTATAATTTTTTTTATCATATCAAGTTTATTTTTGATATTTACTTCATTTTCATTCAAATAAGCATTAACTGAATCTTGTGTATTACCTAATGTATCTTCGTAATATTTATCACGTAATGTATTTACAGATGACCAAGAATTAGGTAAGTCGCATGATAAAACAATACTGTCGATAATTTCTGTTTGTAACTCACCTCTTTTGTCGTCAGCCTTAAAAAATAATTGTTTCAACTCGTCTTTATATGTAGAAATAACGTCAAAATATTTTCCGTATAAAACTTTATTAAATTCATAATCACTAAGTGTTCTACTGGATCTATTTAAAATTTCATATTGGTCACGACGTTTAGTGACATCAGATCGATAAGTAGAATCTAATTGATTAAAAATAAAATTATAATTTCTTATTTTTTGTTGGTCGTCGGGAGTTAAATCGCTGAAAATTTTTTTATCATAAACATGTCCTCTATTTTCATCTGTAAAATATTTTGAATTTAATTTAAATTTATTATTAAGATAATCTAATGCTGTAGTCAACCGATGCATACCATCTAACACTTCTTCGCTATTATCATCCGGATTTAATATAGTCCAAATAGGATTCATTGCTCTTCCAATTAAAATAGTTTCTATAAATCTCGTTTTCAACTTTTCATCCCATGATTCATATTCTCTTTGAAAATCTGGGTTTTTATTTATATAGATCTGGTTAGTTGCGATAGCAGTCTCTTTATTTGTTCTCAAATTAATAATAGACAGTGGAATAGAACTCATAGACTCTAATTATATATTAATAGAGTCTATTTTCTTTAAATTGTTTTTAGTAATATATAATATAAGACATTTATAACTATAAAAATTTTTAAAAAAGAAAATATAATGAAAATATATGAGAAGGAAAAGAACATTAAAGAATAGAAATAGTCATAATAAAAGTTACAGTAAAAAGAGGCATAATAAAAAAGGTGGTAAACAAAATCACCGTAAACAAAATCACAGTAAAAAAACTCATGGTAAAAAAACTCATAAAAACTCAAAATCCTTTGTTAAATTAAATTGTAGTCCAGAAAATCACAACAAGGCGTTAAATTCATTCACTTGTTATTCTGATGAAGATTTACACAAATTACGCGACTTATGGAATGCCAGGCATCCAGACAAGCCCATACAAACAAACGATTCCAAAGAAATATGGGAAACTATTAAATCCCATTATCAAACCACATGTAACAAAGAATCATGCTGGATTAAACAAATGGTTAAAAATTCCAAATTAGAAAAAGAGCTAATGGACTCTTTTGCGCCCGAATCGCCAGATGATTGGAAGAAAAACCCCAATGAATGGCTTTCTAGTGTGGATATTATGCAAGTAATGCGGCAATATGAAAATAAATACAAATGTTTTGATTTTATGGGACCCTCTCCGATCGACTATGACACGCATAAGCTACACGGTGAATGCGTTTGGGAAGAATTATGTCATTTTAATTTAGCGGATCAAATTAAAAATGGTAAAACTAAAATAGGTGTAATTTTCAACACAGATCCACACTATAAAGGAGGAAGTCACTGGATTTCTCTTTTTATTAATATTAAAAAGGGTAAAATTTTCTTTTTTGACAGCGCAGGAGATAAGGTCCCGGATCAAATAATGAAATTGGTAAATAATATAACAGAACAAGGCCACTCGCTCAGCAATCGTATTGATTTTAAATTCGACCAAAATCATCCAGTAGAACATCAATACGGTAATACCGAATGCGGTATTTATAGTCTCTTCTTTATAGTTCACATGTTAGAAGATAAAATAACGGAGGATTATTTAAAACATCATATTTTGAAGGACAAATATATGGAAAAATTCCGAAAGGTATATTTCAATTCTGATTTATAAATCTATAGATTTATATAAATTCATAGATTTGTTAGTTTAGATATTGTATAAACTAACAAAAAGCATTTAAAAATATTTGTACGTATTATAATTATAAATATAAATGAATCAAGTCTTAAATCAAAATTCAAGATTTTTAACCAAACAGAACATAAATTTGTTATGGGATGTTTTGTTAGATGAGCTTCATATTGATTCCAATAATAAATCAATTGTAACAAATATTCGCACTGTTTTTGAAAGCAATATTAATCCTTTTACCAAAAATGTCAATCAAAATGCTCAATTAGTAATCTTAAATAAACAATTTTTATCGCAAGTTTTGATTGCGGTTAACCGATTATTTCCCAATTTAAAACAAGAGCAAGAATTTAAACGAATCCAAATTAGCTCTGAAGAAGCTTCGGTTCCATATAAAATAGAAGATATTCGAGAATCAAGACAAACTGATTTTGAAAAACAAGTAAATTTAAAACGCGCTGATTTTGAAAATTCGATTAATTTAAATAAACCCAAAGAATTGGACTTTTCTGAAAAGATAGATGATGGTAAAATTTTAGAAATGGACGCGTTAATTGCGGAAACAGTCGCTCGCCGTAAATTTGATATAGAACAAATACAACATACGGTGGTTTCAGAAGATGCCGAGAATTGGCTACAGCCACTACAGCCACAACAGCCACATTTAGAACCACAACAGTCTCGACCTGAGCCAAATAAAACAACAAATACAAGGTTAATCCCCTTAGAAAAGACATCAAGTAATTCTGATTTAAGTATTTATCGAAAGCTAAAATTAAAACAACCTGAAGAAAATGTTGTTATAACAAATCCGATCAAAAAAAATGTAACATGGACAGATCAAATGCCAAATACAAATATAAACAACAACAACAACAACAACAATATTTCATTATTAATTGATGAATTTTCATTTCCATTAAAGAAAGAAAAGATAGATATCCTAACAGATAAAGTAGATATCTTAATAGATTTAATGATGAAACTAACAAAGCAATTAGGCGACAATCAATTAGACAATGAATCAAATTAAATCTTTTTCTTAACTATTTGATACTGTCCTGCTTCATTTTTAACCAATTTACCCAGTAAAATAGGTTCTATTCCAGGAACTTGTTTTGCCTGAATAATGCTATCATAATCATATAATTCATTGTTATCTAATCGCAACATATATTTCTTACCAGTGCTCTCAATAAAAATCTCCTTCACATCCCAATTATTTAGCTCCATATTAATGGTGGCAATAGTATCATTCTGGTCTTGCGCCAAATTCGGATTATACGAGAATTTAGTATTTGGTGGATGGTTCCCAAATGAAAGGCATACAATTCCCTCCTTCATATTCGATTTGGTATGTGTAATACAATCAATAGAACTAGATTTTATCGATTTTAAAATTTGATCCGTCAAATTTTCTTTAATAGTAGAAATTTCAAATAATTTTTCATCCGAAGTTTGACACAAAAATGGCGCGATGTTACTTCGATCTTTTAACTTGAGTTCTATGCCAAATTCTCCATCTATTTGATCCTGTGTTAAAGTCATCAAATATATAAATACGTCTACGGTTCTTAGTTCTGGAGGTAGTCCTTGATGCGAGCAAATACGACGAGCTCTGCCAATTACCTGTTCTAGACGCACTGGATGCCAATACGGCTCCATAATATGAACATATCGCGTATTTCTTAAATTGATACCCTCTGATCCAGCAGATGTAATCATGAGAACCTTAATGATCTCACCCATATTATTATTAGTGCTAATCGTTCGAAGTTTTGCCGCAATATTGTTAGGTATGTATTTCCAGTCTCCATTGAAAATATTACGAATAATTTCTCGCTCTTCCGAATCTTCTGTTCCAGTATAAAGCGCATAATGCGGTTTTCCCATGTCTTCGTCACTAGTGATGAGATCCCAGCCAACACTATTTCTGACAATTTTGAATTGAGCGTATCCATTTGCTTCAAGTGCTAGCGCAAAAATGCCGATTCCTTCCATCGAACGGAATTGACTGTATACTAAATGTAGACCAGGATGATCTGGATCCTCTATATTTTCAATCATGGTTAAAAATTTGGGACTATACTTTCTTAAAGCATCCAAACTCAAATACTTTTGTTTATATCTCTTTAAAAAATCAAGCGCCTCTGCGATTGCTCTTTTATAACTGGCGTCTTTTGCTACTCGTTCTAGAACTTCGTCTCCTTCTAATTCATCTATAGTTCTATCGAGCGCGTCTTCATCTTTATATCCTTCAATTCTTTCTGTTTGTTTTCTTTCATTTTCTTCGTCTTCTTCTAAAAAGAAGTCATCTAAATTTATTGCTTTTTTAGTAGAAGGTTTAGGTGCCGCTGCCGCTGATGCTTCTGCTACAGCCACAGCGGGTCCCTTTTTCTTTTTATCATTTGGTCCTCCACCTTCTAACAAATAAGGTGAAATTTCAGAGTCTGAATCCGATGAACTTGATGAATCTGAATCCGAATCTGAATCCGATGAACTTGATGAATCTGAATCTGAATCACTTATTACACCCTTTCCTTTCTTTTTATCTGCTTTTAATTTTTCTTTTGCTTCTTTTTCCTGTGCTTTTGCTAGAGCTTTTGCCTCCTTTTCTTTTTCTTTTTCCTCCGCTTTTGCTGCAGCCTTTGCCTCTTTTTCTTTCATTTCTTCTGCTTTTGCTAAAGCCTTTGCTTCTTTTTCCTTTTCTTTAGCAAGTCTTTCTTGTTCTTTTATTTTATCATTTTGTTCCTTTTCTTGTGCTCTAGCTAAAGCTTTTGCTTCCTTTTCTTCAGCTTTAGCCAAAGCCTTTTCTTCTGCCTTTGTTAACGGATTCGCCTGCTTTTCTGCTCGCGCCTTTGCTCTCTTTTCTATTTCTATTATTTCTAACTGATATGCTTCCGAAAGATAGGTTTCAAAATCCACTACATCGAATTTTTCCTTTAAAAATCTATATTGATATTTGTCTAGTAGTGATTTTAACTGCTCTTTATTTTCTGGATTTTCTTTATATCCAGGCGGTAAAGAATTCAAGTAGATTTTAATATTTTCTTTAACCGCATTTTCTCGTTTATCTTTAGATTCTTTTAAATATTCAGCTACCCATTGATCATTTGCTTCCGCTCTTAAAAGACCAGGCGTAGGTCTTCCAGGAGGATCAGGCATGACAAAATTACAAAATAGACGCGAAAAGATCTTATATGTCGCCTTTGGTTTCTCAAATAGCCCATCCACATCAATTTTCGCAGCACTCTTTCCACCCTTGCCTTCTGTTTCGCGCTCTTCGTGTCGCGCCATTTCATAAATTTGAAATTGATAGTCGCTCATAGGTATGCGAACAATATGTCTATTAATCGCTCTATTATATGCCGGCAACAATTCCTCCTGTGCGCTTTTAAAATAAGATGTTAGACCTATTATTCTTCGTTTAAATTTGACCTCATTAATTAATTTACCATTGTCTCTGTCAATAAAGCTGTTAACAAATGTTTCCAGTGTATCAGGCAGCGCAGTGTTAACTGTGAAATTAATACTTCTAGAATCAACCTCGATATCCAGTTTTTTCCTCAATATTTTAATAACTCGAGCTATAAAATCCTCGTCGCTCATTACACCTCTTTCATCTAAAATCACTCGACCTTCCTTATCTATTGTTTCGTTGCGATTATAAACACCCTTGTATCCTTCATTCTCCTTTATTTTATTTTCGAATCCAAATGGATTGCGTGTTATGGATAGTTCCTTTGAACTATGGAAATCAATATAATCCAATATTTTTTCTGAAGCAAATGCCTCTCGTATAGTTGTAATATTCAATTTCGATCCTTTCATCTTTTCCATATTCAAAGTAAAGTTCCAAGTTTTTATGTATCCTCTTAAAATATTATAAAGAACAGCAATTTCATTTGGATAGTTGATAACAGGCGTTCCTGTCAACATGACAACTCGGCAATTTTCGGCCTGTAGTAAAAATTCGTATAATTGTAGAGCCAATGGCGTCGGTAAAACTGCTCCCGGTCCGCGTTTTCGCTCGGAATATTTATTAAATCGGCCAATTTTATTCACAATTCGACTAATAAAATTATGTGCTTCATCAATAATAATAACTGAATTATCGAAAATATTTTTAGTAAAATCTAATGTCATTTCTTTGAATTTACTTCGTCTTAATCCGTTGTAATTTATAAATCTATATTTCAGTTGTATCATTTCATCCAATTGATCATTCAAGCTTTTCTTATCTGGAGTAGACAATTCTTCGTAATTTGTTGGCTTTGTCACATTTACTAGCCAGACACCTCGGTGTCTCTTTATATAATTGACCCAATTGCTATGTAATTCATTGTCATAATTAATTTTAATATTGCCTAGCACTTCTGCGAGAGGTTCTATCAACTCTTGACTGCCTTCAATAGAAATCCATTCCCAGAATTGATTTTTTCTAAAAAGAAGATCGCCGCATTTCTTGATTTCTTCCATATAATTGCGTCTTAAAGAAGCCGGTGTCATAACAATTATTTGCCTGTAGCTTTTTAAACCCTCAGCAATCGCAATAGAACTACATGTTTTACCGGAACCCAGACCATGAAACAATAGAAGACCGCGGTAAGGCGTATACAAATTAATATAATCTCTGACTATTTTTTGATGCGTAAGTAATCCAAGATTTCCTGTATCTTTGCCAATTTCGTCACAAGATATGTTTTTAGTTTCGTCCATCAAATCCTCTTTGTAGGGTTCAAATAAATGATTAATAAAATTTACAAATATTTCGCGATTATTCATGTAATAGCTTGATGCCTTGATGTCGAAAGCAGGAGTTTGTGGTAACCTACGATTAATGACAGTATCGCCGATTTGAATCATATTTGCGGGACCTAAATCGATTACATTTGTTTGAACCTTTTTGGTATAGCGCTTTTTAGGCTCTCTTGGGGCGTTCACTAAATCAATATCTTCTTCAGCTCCTTCCTTTAATCCTTGTTTCTCTTTCTCTTTCATTTGCGGTCCACCTTCCACAACGTCTTCCATTTGTTGAATATCTTCTGCTAATAGACCCTTAGTTTTTTGCTTTTTAGGTTTTGTCTTTTTTGTCTCTTCTTCTATAACTGGTGCTTTTGATACCACTTCTTTTGCCTCTGCTTCTGGCTCTTTTTTTACCACCTTTGTCATTTTCTGTCTTTCTAATCGTTTAAGAAGATCGAGAGCTGTTGAACCATTGTCTTTTTCTGCGATCACATTAGTGGCAGAAATAGGAACAGGCTTGACCTCTCTTTCTCTTTCTATTTTAGAAACAGCCTGTTCAGGAATAATAGCAACTTCTATATCTTCTTCTTTTGTAACTTGCGGCTTTAATTTAAGCTTTTGAGTTAAATTTGCTAAATTATTCATTACTTATATAAATTCAATATATATAAATTTCAGAAAACCTACGGTTTTCCGAACCTTTCCCTACAACTATAATAATATTTTTAAAGACGAAACTTCTGTTCGACGTGATCAAATAAGGGAAAGGTTCGGAAAACCTACGGTTTTCTGAGTTTCTGAGTTTATTCAGCATATAACTTTATCGCAGTAATAGCCTTTTCGCAAGCCATCTGTTCCGCCTTTCGTTTGATTTTATGTTGCCCAGATCCCATAAACAAAAATATCTTATTATCATTTTTTGATACATATTCATGAACCTCTTTGAATGATTTAAACTGCGAAAAGGGTAGCGCATCTTTTGCTAAAACATTGTAAATATGTTGCCCTAGACACAAATATACTCCCATTTTGTAACCTTCATCCAGGTCGTGTGAAATTTCCACATAATGTGGCGTCACCTTGAATTCCTTCTGAATCTTTACCTGTAAAATATTCTTATAATTATCATCATTTTGTATCAGCGAAATCCAGTCAATGTGTTTTTCGAAAATATTCTCGATGAACTTTTGCGCCATTTGGAATCCAGGTCCAGTAGCAAACATGTTCTGAAACCATCCTTCATCGTCTGTAACCACAATTTTATTGAAATCTAAGAACAGTGCGCCAATAAATGCTTCAAATAAGCAGCCAAGTTTCTTCAAATTAGTTCGAATTTTCTTATCTTCCGCATTCCTAGATAAGATAAGCCACTTATGTAGTCCCATCTCTAGCGCGATTCTTCCAATTGCCTCATTCTTCACGATCGCAATCTTCTTTTCTGTCATGAACCCTTCATTCTCTTTCGGGAATCGCCTATACAAGTAATATTTGGTTACTAGCTCCAAGACACCGTCTCCCAGAAATTCCAGACTTTCATTGTGTTTTGTGCTAAGTGGCAGGCAATTTGACGGCCGTTCTACGATCTTGATTTTCTGTTGGATGTTCTCGAATTCTGGCCGTTTTGTGTAAGATCGGTGCACAAATGCTCTGCGATATAGTTCGGTATTATAGATCTTGGGTGGGATCCCGTATTTGGTGAGAATACATTGAATTTCATTTAATGTAATCTCAGTGTTCAAGGGATTGAATGGATTAAAAATGAGACCATCTTCGGTCTTAATTACATCGTCGTCGTTAGCTAAAGACATTTGTTTATATAGTTTCTAACGATGGCTTTAAGTTGTTTTCGTAATTGGTTTTATACCTTGTTATAAATGGGTTTAAAGGGATACCGACATACATAGTATATACCATCTCAATTAATGGAAGAAATCTGGAAGCCAGTTGATCAATTTCCGAATTATAATGTTAGTAATTTAGGAAATATCAAAAATATTATTACAAATAAACTTTTAAAAATTATGTATAAAGATGGATATGTTAATATTAGTTTAAAACACAATGAACTTAAAAAGACATTTAAGGTTCACAGATTGATTGCTTTAGCATTTATTGAAAATCCTGAAAATAAATCAGATGTAAATCATAAGGATAAAAATAAAATAAATAATAATGTTTCAAACTTAGAGTGGATGACGAGAAAAGAAAATAATATTCATCGCTGTAAAGATCTTATTATTACAACTAACAAAAATAAACCTATTTGTAGAATAGATAAAAATACATGTGAAATATTAGAAACATATAATTCAATCGAAGATGCAGCTATATGGGCATTTAATAATGAACTAACGCAAAATACACACAATGGAAGAAACGCGATTGGTAATTGTATTTCCGGGCTTTCTAAAATATCATATGGATTTAAATGGAGTTTAGAGCCTCAAGTTGAATATTTAGAAGGAGAAATTTGGAAACAAGTTCCCAACACAATTAAAACATATTGGGTATCTAATTTAGGAAGATTTAAAAATTCTTCTGGAATAATTCTTGTTAATTCAAAACCAACAGTTAGTGGATATATTTCAGTAGGAATCGATAATGTAACTTATAGATTACACCGTATTGTAGCTCTAACATTTATTGAAAATCCTGAAAATAAAGAACAAGTTAATCATATCGATGGTATTAAAACGAACAATGCTGTAAGTAATTTGGAATGGGTTACTAATCAGGAAAATCAAATTCATAAATTTAAAACAGGTTTAGGCAATAATTATACTAGAAAAATTGGACAATATGATTTAGAAAATAATTTAATTAAAGAATTTAGTTCTATTGTTGGCGCGGCAAAGGAATTAAATATAGGAAAAAGTAATATTAAAGGAGTATTAATTAATTATAGAAAAACTGCTGCCGGATTTATTTTTAAATATTTAGACTAGTTTTAAAATATTATCTTTAATAGTATATATCATGGTACTAATGAACTCAGCACGTAATGCTCGAAATGCCGCATCAATTGTTAATCGAACAAATATTTGCGGGGGTGTAAAAAAAGGCGGCCTCGCACCATCTGTGGGTTGGTTTATGACGTCGAATCCGAATATGATTGGCGCGACAAACACACAATTTGGACTTTTGTGCATCCCCAATAGAACAATCCAAACGCAACAATACGGATACAGAGCTACACGCACTGGTAGAATGTAAAAACAATATCTTATATATTTTTTGCTATAATTTTCTTAAAGTATATACATATTTTTGCTATACTTTTCTTAAAAGTATATACATATTTTTGCTATACTTTTCTTAAAAGTATATATAATTAATAATTTAAAAACAATTTGCTATTAAATTATTATAACGAATGAACATTAAAATTGATGTCAGAGAAGCTGAGCTCTTGAAAAGATGTCAAACTAATATCGAAATGATTGGCAATTTTAAGGATCTAAAGCTGATTCCAGAACAGCTTCCTTTAGGCGACATTATTATTAACGATGGGCTAAAAGATTTGGTCATAATTGAGCGCAAAAGTCTCAGCGATTTGGCTGCTAGTATTAAAGACGGTCGCTACGAAGAGCAATCTTATCGTCTGAAAAATCTTTGGCATCATAATCACAATATTATTTATTTGATTGAGGGTGATTTTTCTAGATTCAATTCGTTCAAGGAACGCATCGACAAGCAAACACTTTATTCCGCATTAACATCAATTAATTATTTCAAAGGGTTCTCAGTTTGGAGATCTATGTCTATCGATGAAACCGCATTGATGATTTGTAATATGGCATACAAAATAAACAAGGAAAAAGATAAGCAACCATTTTATTCTAATAATTTAGCTAGTGTCACAGCTTCTGCCACTACAGACTCATCAACTGCTGCTGCTGCTACTACTACTACTGTAGAATCAGAACCTACTGATAAAGATTACTGCTCTGTAGTCAAAAAGGTGAAGAAGGACAATATTACCGGAGAGAATATTGGGGAGATCATGCTTTGCCAAATTCCTGGCATCAGTTCTGCTTCTGCTTTAGCCATTTTAGCACAATTTAAGACATTGCCGAGCCTGATAAAGGCAATTGACGCGGATGAGACATGTATGAATAGTATTTCTACAAAGGATGCGAATGGAAAGTCTAGGAAAATTAGCAAAACCGCAATTGCGACGATAATCAAATTTTTGAAAGCATAAAGATAAATTAAGTAATTAAGGGAAAGGTTCGGAAAACCGTAGGTTTGCTGAGAAGGTTTTCTGAGAATATAGTATTTCTAAAATATATAATGAACTCTGAAGAATTTTTTAAAAATCTAGGATTTGTAGTTTTTTGTATTCTATTTGGCCTTGCTATAGTATATTATTTTGGCCAGTGTATGTCATTTCAGACCTCGATCATTGAAGGTCTCGAAAACAAGGATGAAGAAGCTAAAGCCACTTCTAATGATGCTACTGTGAATATTCTTGGCGGAACTTTAGCATCTGTAGACGCAATTAAGGCTGAATCAGTAAAAATGACGGACATGTTATTAATAGACAAATATAAAGATGATTATGTAAAAAAATTAATTGCTTTGGATGATTATTTTGATTTACAAATTTTATCATATTCTTTACAAATTTCACCTGGCAGTTCGACTAAATTAGCTAGTACAGATGCACTTATAAAAATGATTGAAGTAAATAAACAGGCTAGAGAGGCGTTGAATGACGCGATGAAGACATTAGATAAGTCATCTGGTAGCACAAGTAGTTCATCTTTAGGCTTTTAATAATCAATAATATAATTTATACTATTTTGTATAAATTATAAATTATTTAAGGATTTAAGCATTTATTTGCGTCGTTTCGTATATTTATGTCGTCTAATTTTCAAATGCTTTTGGGTTCTTTTTCTGTATGTTTTCTTGTTATGTCGCTTCGTGTATCTTTTTTGGTATTTTTGCTTATTTTGCCTGGATTTGCTACCGCCTTTAACTTTTTTCCCGTCCTGAGTAAATTTACTTGAAAACCAACTAGATATTTGTTGTATAACATCTGTGCTTTTTGTATGAACCTTAGCTAATTCATTCTGAACAGCTAGAGTCAATTTATTCTCTAAAATTGTTATTTTTGATAGAAGCCCTGCTATAAATGTATTTTTTTTGGTTTTTTCTTTCTCTATTGTTTTTTGTTCACCTTCCTTGGCTTTTATGTCTGCTCTGACAGCTGCTAACTCCGCTTTTTTTAATTTTTTCTCTTCTGTTAATCTATCTTCTTCAGCTTTAGCGGCATCCTTCGCCGGTCCTTTTTTTGCGTCTTTTTTAGCTTGAGTCGCCACAACTAATTTTTTTTCTATAGCTATTATTTCATTTGAAAGCAAATATTCATCATTTTTAGCCTTGATTAAATCAGATTGTAATTTGGTTATTTCTGCCTCTACTTCTTCACATTCCTTCTTCTTTTTGTCCAATAATAATTGTTCTGTAGTTAGATCGCCTTTCACAGTGTCTGAAAGTTTTGCGACCTCAATCACTGATTTTTTGGTACGGGATGATTGATTTTCTCTATTTGACATCATATTTGTCAATTTTGTTTTAGCTTCTAAAGTAAAGGCATCATTTATTGCGGTAATACCCTCTTGTAATGTTTCATAATGATCTATAATAATAGCTTTGATATCACCAGGTAAGCTTGAACCATCAATTATTTCAATATACATTTGTAGCTTGTCCTTAAAAGCATCGCACGCAATATCATGAAGATCAAAAACTCTCGAATAAAAATCATAATTATCATACATATTAAATAATGCTTTAGTTATATCTTTAACATTATTAATTCCTCCACCTATGATTTTGCCATCTTTGATTGTGCCATTGAATGCTTTTATTTGAATAAACAAGGGTTTTGGTATAGATACTGATATTGCTCGTCTTATTTGTTTATCAATATATTTTATATATATTTCTGTCTGCTGTTTTGGTCTCAATTTATCAAAATTTTCATCAAAATATTCTAAACTGTCTAATAACTGTTTTATTTCGCTTATTTTTTGTCTATATTTTTTTAAGTCTTCTTTATGATCCGATTTGTCTTTTGGAGGGACATTTTTGTCATATTCATCATTAGTTGGATATTTTTGTTTCAAATCAAGCACTAATCCAGATAAATTTTGAAAATAGGTCAAAATAGGGTTTGGTGCCGGATTAATGACAGCAGCAACAGCAACAGGAGATGAACTTAAATCGTCGTCATCATCAGGCAAAGCAGTAGCAGCTGCTAAAAGCAATGTAGTATTAGTTGATAGATATATAGTTTCAAAAGCTTTATCTAATATGCCTGTTTTATTCTTAAGTAAATTATATGCGGCAAAATATTCTCCCACAGTTTCCTCTAAAAGTTCTAATATAGTTTTTATTAAACTTAGTAAATGTTTTCTGTTAGATAATAATCCTCCATTTACATTATGAACATTAGCATCT
>Ga0114966_10000765_pt1 | contig 30448 bp, 22 predicted proteins | sample M_130207_XF_Meta_FD_87029 | JGI IMG/M metagenome (GOLD analysis project Ga0114966, IMG submission 87029) | Freshwater microbial communities from Lake Montjoie, Canada to study carbon cycling - M_130207_XF_MetaG | ecosystem: Environmental > Aquatic > Freshwater > Lake | place: Lake Montjoie... | reverse complement strand
TATATTCATGTAACTGACAATGCAATAATGAATTCTTTGTTGTTAAGAGAAGCCTTCGAACAGAGCGTAGAACATTTTGTATTTCCAAGCTGCACAATAATGTATCAGAAATCAGCCATCGCAATTTCTGAAGATGATTATAATCCATCAGATGAAATTTTACCTTTTTACTATGGCGCAGGTCATACGAAAGTTTACCTAGAAAAAATGTGCGAGTTCTATTCAAGAATTGGGAAAACTAAGCATACTGTCATTAGACACTCAAATCTCTATGGATCGTATGATAAGTTTGACCTAGAGAAATCACACGTTTTTGGAGCTACAGTAACAAAAGTCATGTCATCAAAAGATGATAAGATAATTGTGTGGGGTACAGGAGAAGAACAAAGAGACTTGCTTCATATTGATGACTTTTTAAGTTTTGTTGAGATTGCACTGCAAAAACAGGCTACACAATATGAGCTAGTAAATGTTGGTCTAGGAGAAGGAATTAAAATTAAAGACTTGGTTCGAAAGATAGTAAAAGCTTCAGGAAAAAAGCTACAGATTGAACACGACCTTTCCAAGCCTTCAGTACCAACATCGCTTTATTTAAATTGCAACAGAGCTAAAAATATCTTTGGATGGACACCGAAAGTATCGCTTGAAGAAGGTATAAAAAAGACGCTAGCTTGGTATAATCAAAATATCTTCTTTTAAAAGACTACAACTTGCAAAATTATTGATTATATATGCCTGTAGCTTAAGTCATCTTGATAAGCAAAATATTTCAAATGAAATCAGAGTAATAAATTAGTAAGAGGATTATGTTAAAACAACAGATTGATTTTTTTCATGAAAATGGCTTTCTAGTCGTAAATGATATCTTTACTAAAGACGATGCTGATCACTGTAATAGACTAATAAGAAGACATGCAAATATTGACTTTGCTGCAATTGTTAATCCTGACCGTTATGAAGATTTAATAGCGCAAGACGAGAGACCAAAATCAAATATAACATTAGAAGAAATAGAAGAAACTTGCAACTATTTTTTATCAGCTATGAAAAATTTTAAGATTGTGTCTACATTAGAGAGTCTAACGGGTAAAGAAATTGTAGGCTTAAGTAGTCAATTTATCTTTAAAGAAGCATACTCTAGATACGCAAGTCAAGCGTGGAGTATTCACCAAGATGGTTGGTATCCTGGCGACAAACATGGTGATTATGTAACTGCAAACTGGTTTCTTAGAGATACAGATGTAAAAAATGGCACAATCTTTGTATATCCCGGTTCACATAAGCTGGGATTATTACATGCACAGCCTCAAAAAAGTTTTAGAGAGGATTATAATAAAAGTCCCGGTAGCAATTGCACTTTACCTGACGATTTTAAGATTGAAAAAGTCGATCTAGAGATTTCTAAATCATCAGTTGTATTTCTTCATGGTCATTGCGTGCATGGTTCTTATCCGAATACCTCAGAAAGATCGAGACCATGGCATTCCTTCTGCTACATTACAAAAGGATCAAATTTTGTCATTGGTCAAAATGCTAAGAGAAGAGAAATTAACTTAAGATGACTTTTGCACATACTTTTGCACATTTTCCTTTAACTGAATAAAATTAGCTATAAGCCGATTTCTAAAGGGAAGATAACTATGTTGTTTAAGAGTAGTGATGAAAGACTTCAAAAGTCTAAGCTAACAGTGCTAGCTAAGAAATATGAACACAGTGCGTTCATGTATACTCATTATCCGCATAAAAGATTTTGGAGTCAAAATAAAAATGACGCTAGCTTTAAGAGTTCTCTCATAACCCTCAACAAGCAAAACAATCTAACAGCAATGTTGTATGTGCATATGCCGTATTGCCAACAGCTTTGTTATTTCTGCACGTGTCACGTATCTATTACTAATGATTATCAAAAAGTAAAAGACTACATGGAAATTTTATTCAAAGAAATTGATCATTTTTCTAATTTCCTCACTGATAATAAAATTAAATTAGACGTTAAAGAAATTCACCTCGGCGGAGGATCTCCAACTTTTATAGAGGAAGCAGAGTTTGATATACTTTGTCAAAAGCTTGAAAAGATTGTGGACATAAAACTGTTGAGAGAATTTGCAATAGAAATTGATCCTCGAAGAGTTGATGTTCAAAAAATGAGATATTATCACAGCAAAGGAATTAATAGGATTTCTTTTGGAATTCAAGACTTTGATTCAAAAGTCCAAAATGCTGTCAATAGAATCCAGCCAGTTGAGCTAATTGATGACCTGCTTACACCTGAGATAAGAGACTTATTTAAGAATGGAATCAATTTTGATATTATCTGCGGTTTACCACATCAAACTGTTGACTCAATTAAACTAACAGCAAAAGAATGCGTTCGACTTTCTCCTGAAAGAATTTGCTTAAATTATCTTCATTACTCTCCTGTTTTTGCACCTCAGCAGAAATTCATGATAGATGGCAAAGATGGTAGACCAACTAAGCTTCCTGATTTCTTTGAAAGAAAAGAACTCTTTAGTGCTACTCAAGATGTGCTGGTTGATGGAGGATATGTTCGAACTGGTTATGACCATTTTGCTAAACCATTTGATGATGTTGCAAAAGCAGTTGATCAAAAAAAGGTCTACTGGAATTCGATGGGTGTTACACCCGGTGAGTATAATAACATAATTGGTCTCGGAATTAGTAGTGAGTCTACTGTTGGAAATTCTTATTTTCAGAACTTCTATGATATGTTAGACTACACTAGCTCAGTACTGTCAAACTGCTTTCCTATATATAGAGAATATGAATTAACAGACGACGATCTTGTGAGAAAAGACGTAATACAGCAAATAAGAAATTATTTTGAAATTAATTTTTCATCCATTGAAGAAGCACATAAAATTAATTTCCAAAGCTATTTTAGCGATGAAATGACAAAAATTAAAACTTTTGAAGAAGATGAGATTTTAGTCATTGAAAAAAATCAAATAAGACTCACTGAGACGGGTAGACAATTTACTAATATCGTGTGCAGAGTTTTTGATAAATATTATTCTGATGACTTGAGAAAAAAAGATTTAGGGATTAGAGTAGATTGATTAGCTGAAGGATTTAACGTGCTAAAAAAGTTTAAACAGCTTGAAATTATCAATATACCCCTAAAAAATCTTGAAACTAAAAAAGCTATTTACAGCAAGTTAGAGACAACTTTTAAAAATGGATGTCGAAAAATTTTATTGGTAAATTCACTACCTTTTAACACCGAGAACTTTGAACTGAGACAAGCAAGAAACTCTAGGTATTATGCATGGCCACCTTACGGAATAGCTGTGCTTTGTAAAGTCTTAAGAGACAGAGGGTATGAAGTTAAACTTATAGATTTTAATCTTGAAATCTTGGACCTAATCAACAGAAGAAGTGACATTCAAGATAATGAATCTGCTAGAGAGCTTGCTGAGAATCATTGGAAGTCTAGTTTTAAACAGTCTGTAAATAATTTTCAACCTGACTTAGTAGGTCTAACATGCATGTTTACCATGGGACATGAAATGTTGATAAGAACTGCTAATTTTGCAAAAGAAGAATTTCAGATTCCTACTATCGTTGGCGGAGTACATGTAACTAATGCAACTAAATTTGTGCTCGGTGAAAGCAAGAATATTGACTTTGCCGGCTTATATGAATCCGATGTTAGTTTTTGCGATTTTATTGATGTTATAAACAAAAAACTTGATTTAAATAAATTAAATCAAATAGCAACCATTATTAATGGTGAGTATATCGCTATAGACTCTAGCGCGACGCCAACTGCAGATGATCTAAACATAATACCCGATTATGATTCACTAGATCTCAGCTTGTATAGCAACTTAGGTGAAGTCGGATCTTATAGATCATGGCTGCCCAAACAGATAAAGTCGACTTCAATTTTGTCAAACAGAGGATGTCGAGCGAGATGCTCATTCTGCAGCGTAAGAAATTTTAATGGTTTCGGTGTTAGAGCAAGAAGCATAGAGTCAGTTATTGATGAGCTAACAAAAGTAAAAGAAAAATATGGAATCGGTCATGTTACGTGGATAGATGATGATCTGTTCTATGATCAAGAAAGAGCCTTGCAGCTTTTTAATGAAATGGCTGATAGAAACTTAAACATAAAATGGTGTGCATCAAATGGAATAATTGCCTCTGCAGCTGCAAAAACACCAGCTCTAATAGAGACAGCTGCACGTTCTGGTTGCATTGGAATGACTTTTGGATTAGAATCCGGAAGCGATGCTATATTAAAAGCTGTACATAAACCATCCAAAGTTCAGCACTATTACATAGTAGGAGATCTTCTAAAGAAGTACCCACAAATTTTTACTAGAGGATTTTTAATAATTGGTTTTCCGAATGAGACCTTGAGCCAAATGATGCAGACTGTCAAGATGGCGCAAGATGTTGGACTTGACTGGTATGGCATACAGCTTTTATCTCCACTGCCTTCAACTGAAATTTATGAAGAAATGGTTTCATTGGGTCTTATTGATGATATCAATTTGAAAAAGAATAAAGAGGGTGACGGTTCTAAATTGTTCGTTGTTAGACAGGCAGAGAAACAAAGAGAACAAGAGCAGCTTCAAAAAAATAAAGTTGAAAAATTTGTTAATCTTTTTGAGGGCGACTGGAATGTGATACCAACCAGAGAACAGCTTCACGACATTTGGCTGCTAGTTGATTATTGGATTAATTACGCACCAATTTTGGAGCTAAAAGACAGAGATAGACTTGTTAAGAAAAAAATGATACTAACTGATATTTGTGATAGAATGACAAAAGATAATCCTCTAGCTAGCTTATTTCTAAGCGTTGTTGACCAAAAACTTGGAAATGTTGAAGAATCGAAAAAGAGAAATACTATCGCAAAATCTTATCTAAATTCTTCTGAATACTGGAAATCGAGATTTGATGCACTTAATCTTAATGGTCTAATGGAGTTAACTTGAAAGCAATTATTACAGGTATAACTGGCATGGTAGGCTCACACTTAGCAGACTTTTTGCTTGAGAACACGGACTGGGAAATTCACGGCATGATGAGATGGTTCGAACCAACAAAAAATATTGAGCATCTCTCACGAAGAATAAATGATAAAGATCGAATAGAACTACACAATGCTGACCTTAATGATTTTGCAAGCCTGATGTCACTTATAAAAAAAGTCAAACCAGACTATGTGTTTCATTTAGCAGCTCAAAGTTATCCAAAGACTAGTTTTGACTCTCCACTTGAGACTTTGCAAACCAACATAATTGGAACATGCGCACTGCTAGAGGCAATTAGACTCTCAGAAATTGACTTAAAAAAAATTACTGTACATGTCTGCGCAAGCTCCGAAGTCTTTGGAAGAGTTTCAAAAGATAAACTTCCAATTCACGAAGATGTTAACTTTCATCCAGCTTCACCGTACGCAATTTCCAAAGTTGGCACTGATTTAATTGGAAGATTTTATGCTGAAGCATATGGAATGAGAGTCATGACGACTAGAATGTTTACACATACGGGACCTCGCAGAGGTGACGTTTTTGCTGAATCTTCATTTGCTAAGCAAATTGCGCTAATAGAAGCCGGTAAAATACCGCCTATTTTAAAAGTAGGTAATCTAGATTCTCTTAGAACATGGGCAGATGTTCGTGATGCAGTTAGAGCATATTACATGCTTGTGACTAATAATCCTGTCGCAGGTGAGTACTACAACATTGGCGGCTCTTATACGTGTTCTGTAAGAGACATGTTAAATTTTCTTCTTAAAAATTCTACAGTTAAAAACATACAAGTTGTCGTAGATCCGGATAGGCTTAGGCCTATTGATGCTGATCTTCAGATACCTGACACAAATAAGTTTAAGAGCCACACCGGTTGGCAGCCTGAGATTAGTTTTGAAAAAACAATGTTAGAATTATTACAATATTGGCGTAATGAAGTAAGAAAAGATACTGCCGAAATTGTAAGATAAACTATGACAAAAAAGATATTAGTAATTGGTGAATCTTGTAAAGATGTTTTCATCTACGGTAGTGTTGAAAGATTTGCTCCCGAGGCACCTGCGCCCGTATTTTTAGAATTATCTAGTAATGAAAATCCAGGCATGGCTGCCAATGTTCAAAACAACATAATGTCTTTAAGCGTTTCATGCGACATTATGACTAATTCAAACTGGGAAACAATTAAAAAAACAAGATATATGGACGATAGAACAAATCATATGTTTGTTAGAGTCGATACCAATGATAAAAGTTACTCAAAATTTATTCTTAACAGTGAAACGCTTGACAAGATTTTAGGTTATGACGTTGTTGTCATATCTGACTATGACAAAGGCTTTATAACAAGCGATGACATCTTGAGAATTTCATCTTCACATCAAAATGTTCTCTTAGATACTAAAAAAGTCTTAGGAGATTGGTGTAGAAATGTGAAATACATAAAAATCAATAGAGACGAATATGAAAAATCTAAAGATGCAATTGATGAAAATATTTCTAGCAAACTAATCATAACTCAAGGTAAAGAAGGCTGTGTTTTTCAAAATAAGCTTTTAAAGGTAAAAAAAGTAAGCATAAGAGATGTCTCAGGAGCCGGTGATACTTTTATGGCAGCGCTAGCAGTTAAGATTGCAAATGAAGTAAAAATTGAAGGTGCAATAAAGTTTGCAAATGAATGCGCAACAGTCGTCGTACAAAAAAGAGGAGTATCAGTCATCAATGATAGTATGGACAAACGGCTGCTTTGATTGCATTCATGCAGGTCACGTTGAGATACTTGACTACGCCAGAAAAAAAGGTCATAAACTGATTGTTGGTATCGACTCTGACGATAGAGTGAAAAAATCAAAAGGTGCCAACAGACCTATTCATAGTCAAGATAGCAGAAAAAGAGTGCTTGAGTCGATTAAACACGTAGATGAAGTTGTAATTTTTTCTTCTGACGAAGAGCTTGTAGAATGTATTAAAAAATCTGGCGCATCTCTCATTGTCGTTGGATCAGACTACATAGATAAAAAAGTAATAGGCTCTGAATTAGTAGAAGTTAATTTTTTTAAGAGAATACCGGAATTTTCAAGCACAAAAATAATAGAAAAAGGAGGCCTCAATGAGTAGTTTTAAAAAATTTCTTCCTGAAGAACACCCAAAAGGATGGGGGAAAGAGTTGTGGATCACAAACACAGACAAATATTGTGGAAAAATATTGTGTTTTAATAAGGGCAAGAGATGTAGTTGGCATTATCATGAAATAAAAGATGAAGTTTTTTATCTTTTAAACGGTTTAATGGAAATAACAGTTTCTGAGTCAAATGATAGAGAAAAAGCAGAAACATTCTTTCTAAAAAAAGGAGAAACTTTTCACGTAAAGACCGGGCTGAGACATCAAATGCTAGCAATTGAAGACTCAGAATTACTTGAAGTTTCAACACGACATTTTGAAGATGATAGTATTAGAATTATTAAGGGTGACTAATGAAATTAATCACGGGTGGCACAGGCCTTTTAGGTTCAGAAATTCTTAAATTAGAACAGAATTCTGTAGGTTGCCCCACCTTGACTATAGAAAATTCTTACAAATTGATCCTAGACTTTATCGACCCCACGAAGTGCATTTTCTCCAGGGAGCTGCCAGCAAGGCTAAAGAAAAACTTGGCTGAAAACCAAAACACACGCTTAAAGATCTTGCTCAGATGATGTATGAGATTGATTTAAAAATTGAATCAGACAAGAGGCGTTGAACGAGACTCACACTTATTGTAGTATGTACTAATGCAAGAAAATACGTCATTTGACGTTCTTCCTACGGGAAAACCGCACGTTTCATTCTCTGAAGTGAAGCTTTGGAAAGAATGTTCTTATCATCACAATTTAGTTCACATCAAAAAATTAAGTCTTTTCAAGCCTTCACCGGCACTTGATTTTGGCACTGCAGTCCATGCTTCTTGCGAACATTATCTTTTAACTCGCGAAATGAAACCTGAAATTGCTTTTGACCACATGGAAAAAGCATGGGCAACAAATTCAACACCTGAAAATCCTGACTTTACCCAAGCTTCATTAGCAAAATCAAAAGCAGAAGCTACAACAATTCTTTCTGAACTCCCCCCATTTCTTGATGAAACATTTCCTGAATGGGAAACAATTTCTGCTGAACATCAATTATACGAACCAATCACCAACCACCCACATGCTTTTAAGGGGTTTATTGACGGCATCATTAAAGCAAAAGGAAAACGTGGCGAAACAATCTATTGGATTATAGATTGGAAAACTGCAGCCCGCGGGTGGGATCGTCATAAACGCTCAGACCCAATGATCGCTGCACAGCTGGGTCTCTACAAAAACTATTGGTGTCAAAAAAACCCAGAGATTCCATTTAAGAATGTTCGAGCAGCATTTGTGATTTTAAAGAAAGCAGCAAAACCAGGCGAACATTGCGAGCTATTTTCAGTATCACTGGGTGAAGTTCCAATTACTAGATCTTTAAAAGTCGTAAGCAATATGTTAACTTCTGTTAAAAAAGGAATTGCTTTAAAGAATAGAGATTCTTGTATGTGGTGCGAGTTTAAAAATACAGCGCACTGCACTTAAAAGTTGTATTTTTTATTACACTTTACTACAAGATGGTAATATGACGCTGATGCAGAAAAAAACTATATTAATGCTTTCAGATCATCCATTATCTACTTCTGGAGTTGGTACGCAAAGTAGATGGTTAATAAACGGATTAGTTAATACGGGAAAATATAGTTTTAAATGCTTTGGTGGTGCTGTACAGCACGACAATTATGACTCTGTTGTTGTTAACCCAGATTTTATCATTAAGCCAACTAATGGATTTGGTGATAAGAATCTTCTAAGAAAAACACTTGCGCAGTTAAGACCTGATGCTTTAATGTTATTCACAGATCCAAGGTTCTTTATATGGGCCTGGGAGATGGCTGATGAAATTAATCAAATTTGTCCAATTGCATACTGGCATCTTTGGGATAATCCGCCATGGCCTGATTACAACAGTGTGTTATATGAGTCCACGGACTTGATTAATTGCATTAATTATCCAACTTATGAGATGGTCAAAGAACATTTTCCTCACAAAACAAATTACATACCACATGCTGTGCCAACCGAGCTCTATAATGTATTGCCAAACGATCAAGTTCAGGAATTTAAGAAGAAGCTTTTAGGGCCTGAAAGACTTGACCATTTTACAGTTTTATATGTGTCAAGAAATGCTAGAAGAAAGATGACGAGTGATATCCTAGTCTCTTGGAAGATGTTTATGAATGACTTGCAAGAAAAGCACGGTCATCAAAAAGCTTCTATTGTAATGCATTGCGATCCTTACGACCCAGAAGGCACAAACTTACACAGCGTGGTCGATATGCTTGGAATTCGAAACAGCGTTGTCTTTTCTAAAGATAGAATTGCTTTTGAAGACATGAATATTCTCTACAATATGTGCGACACAGTCGTTAACAGGTCGTCAAATGAAGGTTTTGGTTTACCTCTTCTTGAAGCTAAAATGTGTGGTAAGCCAGTGATTTCAATAAAGACTGGTGGTCTTACTAGACAAGTTGAAGACTATAAGACAGGTGAGCAATTCGGTATTGGTATAGAGCCAGAAGTGCGGTCAATGGTAGGTAATCTTATGATACCCTACATTTACGAAGATTTTATCTCGCATGAGACACTCGCAAAGGCATTCATGGAAATGCTCTCGTGGGGCCCAGACAAGAGAAAAGAAATTGGTTTGAAGGCCATGAAACATGCTCAAAGAGATTACGTTATGGAAGATGTTGTATCTGCATGGGATAAGTCGCTAAGCAAGCTAATTGAAGATTGGAAAAATCCAGAAGCAAAACCACCAACTTGGGAAATGAAGGTGTTAGATGTTTGATAATAACTTTTTTGTCAATATGAACAGTAGAAAAAAAGTCTTGCTTAGAGCACCCGTATTGACCCAGTCTGGTTATGGTGTTCATTCTCGACAAATTGCTCGTTGGCTTCTTTCAAAGTCTCACCTTGATGTTTCCGTTCAAGCTCTGCCTTGGGGTTCAACACCTTGGTTGATTAATAAAGATTTGTCCGGAGGCTTAATAGGCAAGATCATGGAAAAGACAGTTGACCCAACAGGTCAAAAATACGATGCTACTATTCAGGTTCAATTACCAAATGAGTGGGATGTAAGCATGTCTGATACTAACATCGGCATCTCTGCAATTGTTGAGACAGATATCTGTAATCCTGCGTGGGTGGCCGCATGTAATAGAATGTCTAAAGTAATTGTACCTTCTACGTTCTGTCAAAGTGTTTTAAGAAACTCTGGGCAATTAACGTCTGAAGTAAAAGTCATACCCGAATCATTCCCAGACGAGATATTAGAGCTTAAAGCCACACGCGTCGACGATATTAAATTTCAGACCCAGTTTAACTTTCTAGTAATTGGACAGATTACAGGAAAGAACGCAGAAAATGATAGAAAAAATATCTTTTATACTATTAAGTGGTTTTGCGAAACATTTAATAAAGACAACGACGTAGGCCTAGTGATTAAAACAAACATGGGTCGAAACACCAAGATAGACAGGCAGGTAGTTGAGAATACTATTAAAGCTGTCTTGACGGAAATTAAGAAGAAAAAAGAACCAAAAATCTATCTTCTACACGGCGAAATGTCAGATTCTGAGATGGCATCTCTTTATCGACATCCACAGATAAAAGCTCTAATAACTTTATCAAGAGGTGAAGGTTATGGTTTACCTATTCTAGAGGCAGCAGCTAGTGGCCTACCTGTCATTGCCACAAACTGGTCTGGTCATCTTGACTTTATGTCAAAAGGTAAGTTTATTGAAATCGATTTTAATCTTGGCAACGTGCATCCAACAAGAATAGATAATGAAATTTTTATTGAAAAAGCAAGATGGGCTAATCCAATTGAAGAAGATTTTAAGAAGAAAATATTAAAATTCAAATCAGCCAGCTCGTTACCCAAAGAGTGGGCAGCAAATCTCGCTGTTAAGATTAAGCAAGATTATAATTTTTCTGCCATTTCAAAGATTTATGATGAAGAGCTGAGTGTTATTTTATGATTTCAGTTATCTTTGCTTGTGTATTTGCATGCTTATTTGCCGGCTCAACAGCGCTTCTAATTCGATCAACAAAAAATAGTCTACAAATGATTGATAAGTTGGATGAACTAGAAGAACAGCTTGAGATATCTTTGAAAATACTTGAAGAAAAGTATAAACGCATCGAAGAAAAATCAAAGACAGACATTTTTTTTGATGATCCTGTTGTCAAAGATTTAGTCAAAGATATAGCTAGCTGCAGAGATGCAATTTTTGCAATAATCAAAAATTTTGACAATAAAGAAGAAAATTAATGAAAACTAACTAATATATGATTGTTTTTAATAAATGTCTAAAGATCGAAAAAATTTCAAAAGAAAAAAAGCATCAAATGATGATGCTGCAGCTACCAATGCAACAACAGCAACGCTAGAAGCCAAATTAGAAGATTTAACAGCTGTAGTCAATACATTAGAAGATGCTGTTGTTCAACCAAAGATTAAAGAAAAAACCAATCTCAAGCTTTACTTTAACGAAGACACGCATAGATCAATAGTTGAATTTCAGAATGTGCAAGATAGAAAGTTTAGAGATCTTTTATATGTCCAAAAGATCATGCCAGCCTTTGAAAAGCTGGTTGAAAATCTAATTAACATCTATAAATTTACAAGCATGCATGACACTTATGAAGATCTTAAGGTCGATTGCGTTAACTTTCTTTTTGAGACAATTCATAAGTTTGATGAGACAAGAGGCTCAAACGCTTTCTCTTATTTCAATGTTGTAGCTAAAAATTGGTTGATTATAAAGACTAAGCAAAAAGCTCAAAAGATGAAAAAGCTGGTCAGCTTAGATGATCCTGATGGCCTTACGTCTTACGAAACATGCCTCATAGAAGAATATAATTACCTGCCATTTAAAGATGCTGATGCTGAGTTTGTTAATAGAAAAGAAATAGTAACAATGCTCTATGAGATTAGAGCAAAGGCTAAATCAGAAAATGAATTATCTTGTATCAATTCGATAATTACAATTTTTGAGAATTTAGACGATATTGACTTACTAAACAAGAGTGCTATACTTCTTTACATGAGAGAACTTTCTGGGCTTTCACCTAAGCAAATGACGACAACAATGCAGTCAATTAAGAGCTATTATAAAAAGATGAAGGTAGAAACTTCAAGATTTCAATAATTCATTTTATGAAAACAGTTGACGATGCAGAGGTATTGATAGAGAAAAAAGCTAAAGACTTTTCAGATCTATTAGATCAAATAGACGGTGTCTCAGATAAAAAGAAAAAATTGTGGAGAGAAATCTACGAGAATGCAATTGCAGACCGGCAGAATGCTTATGTCCTTTTTGTTTCTCTTGTAAAGATTGTTGAAAATGACAGTACAGAGCATGCTGTTCATGGGAAGTCTTTATCTTCATATATAGAAAAGATGAGCAAGGCAAATGATCAGCTTATAAGACTCGCTGAGCTGGTATCAAAGTCAGAAAGAGAAAATGACACAATTAATCCTGACGAGATGTTTAAGCGCATAGAGGGTCAGTGAAATGGGTATTACACCAAGGGATTACATACAATCGACCGACATAGCAACTGATTTTGTTGAAGGAAGATTAATAAGTCCACGCTCACAGCTTAAAACTGATATAATCCAAAATCCAACATTTAAAAAGATGGTGGTGCTTGATGTAGTGTCAGATCCTGTGAGTGTTTTAGACATAAATGATAAAAAAATTGAATATTGGCGTAACGTCCTAAGCGTCTCAAATATGAAATATGCATCGGTATTGCCCAGAAATACTGTTGTAGGTCATTTTATTTATTCTCTTGATAGTCCTATCTTTGCTTTCCCATTTTTTCCATCCCATTTTGCTTTACCATGCAAACCAGGTGAAACTGTTTGGGTTATGGTTCCTGATCCAAATGCTTCTGATAATCCATCATTAGTTTTTTGGATGTGCAGGGTTACTGAACCTCACTTTGCTGATGATGTAAACCATACACATTCACCAAGAGTCCAAGATATTTCTTTTGCAGGCGTTGATAAATCATCTAAAAAAGATAGATCTGAAAATGGTGGAAAGACTAGCCCATACTATGAATTAAGAAACGGCAATATTTTACTCGAAGGTAACGATAGAAGAAGAATCGATAGAAATAATCTTTACATCGAAACAGCCGAAGAAGAAGACTATTTTGAAAATTTAGTAAGATTAACAGACTCTGCAAGAGTAATGCAGTATGAAGCTATTCCAAGATTTAAGAAGCGACCAGGAGACATTGTTCTCGAAGGCACAAATAATTCGCTAATAGTTCTCGGCACGGACAGAACATCTAGCCTCGCTAAGTATGAAGACACAAAAACAGTGTTAGGCTTCTCCCCTTCATTTAATACTAAAGATATGCAAGGTGATGCAGGAAGCATCGATCTTGTCGTAGGAAGAGGTCAAACAAAAGAAACGCTTGGTAAAGTGGTTAGTACTACTTCAATATTTGGTGCAGAGGGCAAAATAAAAGGCAAAGAGATAAAGAAAGAGCTCGGCAAAGCTGAAGATGAATTGTCAAAGCAAGAAGGTGACTTTGACTTAATCAATGATAGAAGTAGAATACAGATATCTCAAAAGACGAAGGTTGACACTAATTACGGATTAGCTACTTACAATTCATCATTTAGCACAGGTAACACTAGACTTGGTACGCCAATTGCTGATAATGCTGATGGAGATTCTGCAATAGTTATAAAGACTGATAAGATCAGACTCATAGCACGTTCCGATGTTGAAATACTTGTGTCTTCATATGAAGAGACTGTTAATGCCAAAGAGGCAAAGATAAAGAATGAACTTGTTGATACAACAAAGTGGGCATCGATTGTTATTAAGAGCAACGGTGATATCGTGTTTAAACCTTCAGCGCTTGGCTACATAAAGCTTGGCGGAGATGATGCCAATCTTGGTGTAATCTGCTCAGACACCGCAGTTATTCCCTCAAACGGAACTGTTGAGGGACCGCCAATGATCACAACGATGGGCGGTCAGTTTGCTGGCTCTTCTGCCACAGGAATTGGTGAAAATAGGCAAGTTCTAGCCACGGGACAAGCAAAATATGCAAGCAAGGTCCTGATTAAGTAGTAAAATATCTATCACTATGTCAGAAAATACCTCACAAATACAACCTGGCGATGGTTGCATGGTACACGCAGGCATCCTCCAGTCTCATGGCGGTAACCCGACGACCGCGGAGCTGACCAAGGGTTACCCAAATTCTGCAACTGAAAAGTTTATTGATGAAGTTATTAATGAACTTGTAAAACCTAACGAAGATCCGCTTCCTTGCGGTAAACCAATACCACCTCTAGCTTCAAATCTACGTGAAGTATTTAAAGATCTAAAAGATGAAAAGAAATTCCCTGACTTCCATAAAAATATTCTTGGAAACTACAGAGATCTTGCGCGAAGCTTAGAAGTCTCCTCAAATTTTAATCTATTCCCAATTTGTGATCCTATTGCGCTAGGAACTAGCTTATTTCCTGGACTCAACCTTAAAATTGACAAGCTATCTGACTTTTTAAAATTTGCAATTCCAAATCCTGTAGCTTTAGCAGCAGAATTTGGAAAAGCAGGCGTCAAAGATCCAATAATGAAAGAAGTCGGCATCGACGTGCCGCTTACGCCTATTGGACTATTGGCAGAATTTGCAAAAAAAGCCAAAGACATAAAAAAACCACCCGTGCTGCCTCTCGCGGGCCCCGTCCCGCCAACCGATGAACAACTAATTTCTGGTGGATCAACTGTGCAAAGCCCTTGGCAAAGTGTAGAAGTTGAGAATCCTGCAGGGAAGATACAGGCATATGATTCTATAGGACCGGATCTTGCTGCACAAATTGGTGCTTTTGGCATTAATATAGTGACATTTTTACCGCAGCTAATTGCGTCTATGCCAGTGTTTGTGATTAACATGATAACGAAGGGACCCGCCGCGGCGCTCAACACAATATGCGGTCTAGTAGCTGATGATTCTGGTTTGGTCGGTGTTGGAATTAATTCGCCAAATGGTGAGCCTCAGGATATTGTCATGCGTGCTGCAAGAAAAGTTCTTGCAAGAAAAGTTACAGAGATGTGTGTTTTTCACGCAATGGCCAACACAATAGGAACTAGCAAAAGCGGTCTAGTTGGTCTGATGGCTGGCGGCGGCGGCGAGACCAATAAACCAGAAACTGAAGTTAAATCTGGCTTGATAGCAGACTACACCCCCGCCGCGGCCGCCACAGATAATTACTTGGTTAATGAAAAACAAAAAATTTATACAGGCGGCGATCACAACCCAGGAGATTACATTACTTTTACAAATCCGCCGCTGGGAGCAGCATTTAATGATCCGTGGAGACATGCACTTAAGTTAGGTAAACCTCTGGGTAATACCGATCCCTCGGCAGGAGAAGTCTATGAACCGAGGGGAAGCGAAGCTAATGATGATTATGCGTCTGAATTAGATCCTATGATTGCTGGCACGTGGGGTGACCTGGAGCAAGCGTTCGGCATGGCGAATGAAGAAACGTTGCTAAAACAAGGTCAAAACAACGAAAAATTCGGCAAATATGATATAGAAACGTTGAAAGAAAAAGCTAAAAGTGACCCAAGTAACCTCGAAGCAATTAAAGCATTAAAAAATAAGCAGTTAATAGTGGGTACAAAAGAGTATAAAGAAAAAGAAAAAAACGGGGGAGGTTGAACAATGCCAGATCCAACGAAAGATGACGTAGAACTTCCAGATCTTCCTAGTGAAGACGTCTACCCGCCTTGGCTTAAGCCTGCAATCCCGGCGCCACCACCTCCGCCGCCGACACCGCTACCGCAATCGGCCGAGGTCGCGGATCCATTTGCACCTCGAGGTTACGACCTTCCGGCAGACCCTGCACAGGGCAAAGAAGACGTCAAATATCTTACTCCCGCGGAACTCGGAGCCGGCGCCATTGTTGCCAAAGCACTTGAAGGCGCAGGATTATCTTTTAGTGGTCAGAGCGCAGCATACGCAGAATTTCTCTTTCCAGCAGAGTTCACGCGCAACCAACAGCAGGCACAAGCAAATGCAAAAGGTATGTCGAGCTGCGGTATATTTGCAAGAGCCTGCTACGCTGCAGCAGGAGCAACTTATCATTTTAATCCTAAAAATAATGGGTGGTTAACTAACATAAAAAAGTACGGCGGCGAGCTCACGGCCGCCGATGGAGGATCCACAAATTCTACTGTACATATAGAAACACCGGACCCTATTAAAGCAGGCGCTGTTGGGAAGGCGCTTGGTCCTGCTGTAGTGGTAAAAAATTATTTCACGGATGAATATCTAGTTGGATCTGCGATTTCTGCTTTTATCCAAATTGGATTAAGTCGCGCCGCGCTTAAATATGAGCCCGGGAAGTCTAAGGGGAAGATGTGTGTGCTCGCTCCGGGGGACGTGCTTATAATTGGTTCTCCTGAACATGTTATTGTTTGTATCAGTGACTTTGATCCGAATAGTGACACATATTTTGACGCAGTCGAGGGCGGGCAGTCTGATACAGGTAACCCGCCTCAGGATCCTGATCCTGAAGCGACGCCGAAGGTGGCGAAAAAAAGTTACTCACCAACTGCATTTATGCCTAGCCGTTTTTTCTGGAATCTAAATAAAGTTGCAGATGCTTCCACCGACGGCCACGCGGCCGGCGGCCAAATTCTAAAGAAAATTTTTAGTCAAGGCACTCAAGGCGCTGCCGCCATTCAATTTAGCGCCGGCCGCCGACTGCTTTATGTAATTGAAGCAGCTAAGTTTATTGTGTAATCGAAAGTCTAAGGAATGATTCGATTAATTTTTCGTTATGATAATTAGGATAATATGGCAGTCTACAGTTTTAAAAATGTAGGTAAGACGAGGAAGAGTCAAGATGACGCAGCAGCCAAGGCTTCAAAAATTCCGTATGGAATAAAGACACCTTTGCAGCTCGGTAATTCAAGTGAGGGTATCTTGTCAATGAACTTTTCTTTATCAGATCAGTTTTCTGACAACTTAAAAAATTTACTTCTAACAAATTGGGGCGAAAGATTAGGGCTATATGACTTTGGTGCCAACCTAAAGCCGCTTACAGCAGAGTTTACTAGTCAAGAAGATTTTGACACAGAAGCTATAGAACGGATTAAAGTTGCAGTTGATAAATGGATGCCATTTGTGACTTTAAGCACTTTTGAGTCTTCTACTGATAGAACCGAGAACAAAAATACGGGGGTAATTAAAATTAACATATTGTATAGAATACCCTCGCTTGAAGACAATGATAGATCTCTACAAATTGTTTTATATGTAATATAAAGTTAGATCTAATTATGCTGAGAAATTTAGGTAAAAATGGCACTTATTAATAATACACAAGCCCTCAAATCTGTTAGACAGAGAAACTATTTAGCTAGGGACTTTGATAGCTTTAGAAGTGTGCTGTTAGAATACGCTAGACAATATTACCCAGATAAAATTAAAGATTTTTCTGAATCATCTGTAGGTGGTCTGTTTTTAGATATGGCAGCTTATGTTGGTGATAACTTGTCCTTCTATTTAGATCATCTTTATGGAGAGCTCAATTTCGATACTGTTATTGAGGCTAAAAATATTGAACAGATCATAAAGAACGCAGGCTTACAGATAACAGGCGCAGCACCGGCAATTACTCAAGTTGATTTTTATATTGAAGTTCCTGTTGCGGATGATGGCACAGACGCGCCTCCTCCAAGGACCGATCTCTTGGCAACAATCGTTGCAAACACAGTTTTGCAAGCTGACAACGGAACACGATTTACGCTTATAGAAAATGTTGATTTCTGGCAATCCAATCCTGATACAGGCGTCATAGAGTTGAATCCTGCAGTTGATGTAACCATTGGCAGAAGAATTGCTGGGACTGTTGCGACAAGAATATTAAAAGCTTCAGGTCTGTGTATTTCAGGTGTGCAGACCTCAGAAACATTTCAGATTGGTGAATTTCAACCTTTTAAAACTATTACGCTGTCATTACCTGATGTTTCAAACATACTGTCGGTGATAGATAGCAAGGGAAACATCTATTATGAAGTTGAGAATTTAACCCATGATGTTGTCTATAAAAATACGCTAAACACGTCTGCTATTGACAGTAGTTTGGTAAAGGACTCGTTAAAAGTTGTTCCCGCACCTTACAGATATACAAAGCAAGTTTCAATAACAAATAAAGCTGTTACTTTAACTTTTGGAGGTGGTACCGCAGATTCGCTTGATGACGATGCAATTCCTGATCCCTCAGAGTTTGCGATTCCTTTAAGATATACACAGACTTTTTCACGTCGAGCTGTTAATCCTCAGCGTTTACTTCAAACATCAACATTGGGCGTAGGGCCTGCTAATGCATCTTTAACAGTAATATACAGACATGGTGGCGGATTACTACACAACGTCCCGCCAGGCAATATAAAAACAATTAATTTTATTGAAATTGAATTTCCCGAGAATCCACCTATTGAGCTGCAAACACAAGTCAAGAATGGAATAGAAGTCTTTAATCCGACGCCTGCAACAGGAGGTGAAGACGCACCCACAAATGACGAAATTCTAGCACTGGTTCCTGCGTTAAAGAGCGCTCAAGAGCGAATAGTAACTAAAGAAGACTTACTTGCAAGAGTCTACACGATGCCGTCAAACTTTGGTAGAGTATTTAGAGCATCTGTTTCTAACAATCCCAATAATCCACTTGCTTCAAGGTTGCATGTTATCTCTAGAACACCATCAGGCGTTTTAATTCCGTCTCCTGATACACTTAAAATTAATCTTAAGCGTTACTTAAATTCTTACCGAATGATATCAGACGCTATTGACATTCTTGATGCGGAAGTTATTAATCTTGAAGTATTCTTTCAAGTTGTTGCTGATCCGTCATACAACAAAACAATATTGATCAAAACGATCATCGAGTCTTTGCAATTACAGCTTAATTCAACAAACTTTCACATAAATCAGCCAATAGTAAAATCTGATATTGTCAGTACGATATATGCACAACAAGGTGTAATTGGCGTTGAATCTGTTGTTATAAGAAATTTAGCTGGTATTGTAACAAATAGATCGTATTCTGAGATTGTTTTTGACGTCAGGAGTAATACAAAAAACCAAATTATCTATCCGACAGAAGGCGGAATCTTTGAAGTTAGATTTCCTGACATTAATATCATAGGCAAAGCGGTGTCCAATGTATAAAAACATCAAGACTAAAAAAGACACATACATCACCAACAAAGTAATTAGTGCAAAATCTAAAGTATCAGGTAACGTAGGTTTGGCAGGAACGCTCGACTTATTTAAGTTGCATGATTTGGCACCTGACTCATCAGGCGTAACAAATGAAATTTCTAGAATTTTAGTTCATTTTGATCTATCTGATATTGATAATTTGTGGAAATCAGGAAGTATAGACATTAATGACAACTCTTTTCAGTGTCAATTATCTTTGACAGATGTATATGGCGGCCAACCAACACCACAGAATTTTACTATAAGCGTTTTTCCGCTCTCGGCTTCTTTTGAAGAAGGTCTTGGTAAAGATCTTGTTTATTACACAGATGTTGATGCAGCCAACTGGCTATCGTCATCAAGAGGCACACTCTGGAATTCTGCTGGCTGTGATTTAGGCGGCGGTGCAACTCAATCACGTGATTTTATTACAAGCTCTGTCAATATTACGTCAACTGAGGCAAAGCAAGAATTTGTTATTGGAACAGAGAATTTATTAATTGATGTAACAAAAATTATTTCGGCGACTTTAACAGGTGAACTTCCCGACCGCGGATTTAGAATTTCGTACAGTGGCTCGCTTGAGACAAACTCAAACACATATTTTGTGAAGCGTTTTGCAAGTCGTCACGCATATGATGAAACGAAAAGGCCGAAGCTAATCTTCAAATTTGACGACTCCATCATTGATGACACACAAAATTTAACATTTGATACTGATTGTAAGATTAATCTCTACAATTACGTAAAGGGTGATCTAAACAATTTAATTTCAGCTTCGACATCTCTTACGGGATCCAATTGTGTTAAGCTTAAATTAGTCGCAGAAACAGGTGGTTACTCACTAACTTTCTCAGGATCGCAATTTAAGCTCGGCTCAAATGCAGTGACAGGTGTTTATACGTCCACAGTTAATATCGACTCTTCAGATGCCACAATTGCAGCAAGAATAGTTGAGTCAGGATCAGTAAAATTTACGCCTGTGTGGATATCAAACAGTGCAAACATTACTTTTGTCTCAGGAAGCAAGATAGAAGCAAAAAAACCCGTCAGATCCTCTGCATCAAATAAGAAAAAATTCTACAGAGTAACGGTAGGAGGAATTGATCAAAGATATTCTAGTAATCAAGATGTCACAGGAAGAGTTAATATTTTTGATGATAACAATGCGTTTATTAAGCTAGTAAAAACACCAGTTGAGTTAGCAGGTATTGTGCTTAGTAATGTTTTTTATTCTGTAAGAGAAATTGAGTCCGGCATTACAGTAATTCCATTTGATGATATCAAAAATTCAACTAAGGTTTCGAGCGATTCCGAAGGAATGTTCTTTACTTTTAACGCGTCTAATTTTGAAATTGGGAGATCATATGCTATTGATTTAATGATTAAATTAAATGGTATCAAAAATATCTACCAAGATGCATCAAATGTTTTTCAGATAATACAATAGTAGAGACTAAATAATGACATTTAAAATAGGATCACTTAGCTCGCCATCCTTCGTAAAGTCAATTTTACGTGATGCTAAGCCTGTACAGCTTACTGCAGCGGATCTTGTTGAACAACAAGATGCTACAAGCTTTAAAGAATTTAATTCATTTAAGTATGATCCAATTTCATCACCGTTAAAGAGCACTCAACAACTTAATATAGATTGGTCTAAGTTTGAAAATCATACATTCTTCTCTTCAGCTGAAGTTAAAGTAAATGATGCATTTAATTTGCTAATTAATAAATTTCCATTCGATGGTACGAAATTAGAAGTACAAAATTTTATTGATAATTTAACTGGATTTGAAAAATATATCTTGGAGCAGTTTCCTACATGGTCCGGGGCGCTTCACTTCTCAGGTACTCAAGTCGGTGAAAATCCTGCAAATGGTTATATTTCAAAATTAGGCACCCACATTGAAGTAAAAGATTATGCAGGTTTCTATTACCCAGAGATATCAAAAAACGTAACCGGTCAAACAATCCTAAATCCAGGCATAACAGGTTCGCTTTCTTTAGAAACCCAGATCTATTTACCGACAATTTCAAATTCAAGTCAAGTTGTTTTTCAAAAGGTTTCAAACTCATCCAATGGATTTACGCTTTATCTCAACCCTGATTCTTCGACTGCTTATGTTACTGCGAGTTTTTGTGTTTCTTCAGGCTCAAAAAGTGTAAGTACATCAGCAGTATTAACGAAGGGCGTTTATAATCATATCTGCGTTGTAATGAATAGAGAAGAGCAGCGTCCTGATGTTACCTTACAATTTTATGTAAATGAAAAGTTAAAATCAAATAGTAATAAAAGCATTAATATTGGAAAATTAGACATTGACAATAACAGTCTCTATGTTGGATCTGGAAGCGCTTTTTTTAATAACAATACGTTAATAACACCAACACAAACGCTAAGTGGTACAATTGATGAGCTAAGAATTTTTCATGAAGCTAGAAGTCTTGACAAGCAAAAGTTATATGGCAATAGAGGCATATACGCATCGCCTACTTTAAAATTATACTATCGATTTAATGAGCCACCCATTTTAACAGAAAGCGCAACTGACTCAGTTAATTCGATTGTTTTAGATAGTTCTGGAAATTCTTTACATTCTTACATCAGCAATTTCACAGGCTCATTAAGAATAAATTCAGAAACTGATAATCTCAATCCTATAAAAAATGAAAAGAGAGAGTTCAATATCGTTCTCTTCCCAGCCTATGAAGAAGTGCAGGATTTAAATACACAACTTCTTTCCAGCGCATCGCTGTATGATAATGAAAATCCTAACTATATTATTAAGCTTATTCCGAAACACTATCTTTTAGAAGGTGCAGCAGAAGATGGTTTCTTTAATGAGCGAGGCAATTCAGGCGGTGCTTATTCAGGTAATGGTATACCTGGTCAGGGAAAGATTGGCTCCACTCATATTATACTGACTTTTATCTACATATGGGCTAAGTTCTTCGATGACATTAAATTATATGTCGAGTCATTTGGAAAATTAAGAACTGTGAGCTATGATGAAAATGAATCAGTTCCTGATAATTTTCTACAAGATATTATAAAGAGTTACGGATTTTACTTCCCAGGTCTATTTCAACATTCTGATATCAATAAATTTACTGACGATAGTGAGGGCCCTGAGACTGAGTATTCTACAGGCCAAGCATTTAAAAAAGTTCATACTCAGATATTAAGAAGAGTAATTGTTAATATAGACGATTTCATCAGATCAAAAGGTACTCAGCACAGTATAAGATCTTTCTTGCGATCAGTAGGTATAGATCCAGATAACAGTCTAAAAATTCGAGAGTATGGTGGTTATACTACAAATATTCTTGGTTCGTCTAGAAATAAACGACTTGAGCCAATTGCTGTGGTTGACTTTGTTAGCTCATCATTTGTAATATCTTCTCCGCTCTCTGCATCAAGAGTCGAGCCTGGTTATCCTTTACCAGGTGGACAATTTGTACTCAACAATGAAGATCAAGTTATTGGTACAAATTACGCATCTGACGGCTTGTTAACATCAGGTTCTTGGACATTATCATGTCATTATAAATTTCCGCCTTACAAGCTTGAAACAATAAAAGCAGCAAATCAGTCTCTTATGCGCTTAATTGTTACAGGAAGCGAAGCATATGCTCAACCAGGCTTGATTGCAAATGTTGTTGCTGTTCATGGAACTAAGACAGCAGATCAAAAAATAATAGCGTATCTAAGACCCGGCACTTCAGGAAGTGCTAATATAGCTTCAAGCTCGCCACTCCTAACAATGTCGCTCAGCATACCAGGCGATGGAATCTTTGATGGTGAGCGATGGAATGTCGCGTTTGGTAGAAAAAGGTTTGATGAATTTGGCTCAAACTATTTATCCTCTAGCTATTTTCTACGAGCAGGAAAATCTAACTATGGTGATATTGAAGAGTTATATACTGAGTCTATATTCTTTAATGAAAAATTGCAAAATGAAAAAAATGCATTTGAGTTCTTATCAAGTTCTTTCAATGCTTCTGGATCTTATATTTGTATAGGTTCACAACAGACAATTCCTGTTTCTGCTATACAATCTTATTCTTTTTTAAATAACTCATTTGAAGTAGATGATAGTGTCTCAAGAACAGTCAACTTCACAGGATGGGCATCTCATCTTCGATTCTGGTCCAAGGCAATAAGCGAGCCTGAATGGCAAGAGCATGTTAGGAATTACAAATCTGCAGGCGTTTCTAATGCAAAAATAATCTATAACTTTACAACAAAGGCATCCGGATCTTTTGGCAAACTTAGAATTGATACCTTTGCAAAACAAATAGATAAGACGTCAAACATAAATGGACAAATTATTTTTATTGATCACAGTAACAATAACTTGCATCTCACCGGATCATATTTTGGATCAGGTTCTAACGTTGTAGTAATTGGAGATGTTGAGTCTTATAGCTACTTATCCCCTGATTTTGATGAGGCATCAACTAGCGACAAAGTTAGAATTAGAGGTTTACTTAATGAAAGCAATCTTTCCGAGAATCCATTTGCAACATTAGGCCCAGCATATTCTTCTAATGAATCATTCATTAAAGAAGTTCCAATAGATGATACAAGATTATCAATAGAATTTTCACTCACTGATGCGCTAGATAGAGACATAATAACAATGTTTTCAAGTTTAGAAGAATTAGGTGATGCTATAGGGCGACCTGAGCTAATGTTCTCACCAGACTATCCCGATCTAGAAACGCTTAGAAATGTTTACTTTAATAGACTTACAGAAAACTTAAATTTTAGAAAATTTTTAGAATTTTATCGTTGGTTTGATAATTCAATTTCAACATTTATTGAACAACTTATCCCAGGGAAAACAAAATTTAAAGGTACAAATTTTGTGATTGAATCACATATGTTAGAGCGACACAAGAGAGAGGCTAGACACGGAGACAACTACATAAGTAATAATCAGCAAGCTAGCAAAGAAAATTCACTAAGTCTGGATTTTGCGGCTAGCATCAAACAATAAGAGTTCATAAATGAAACTAAAAAATCCTTTAGAGCCCGATAATCTTAACAATGGTCAGTGGGTTGAAATTTTTACAAATGAAGCATCGATTGAAGGTGGAATAAATACTGTTGTAATTGAATCTAGTTTAGATTATTACTCAAGCTTAACTCAAACATCAATCGTTAGAGATAGAAAATTTATAGATCGATCTTCATTAAAAAAAATTGTTGGATCGAACACGGTTGCAAATGCATTTGATACATCAATCTCAAAAGATCGAGCAACTAAAACAGGCTATCTGTCAAGCTCAGTTGATCCTTATCGTCAAGGCGTTGAAATAACTTTACCTCGTCACATTACAGGACTAGTAAAAATATCAGCAGGTACACCAGGGCATTTTATCGACCCTGTGCCCTTTGGTGTCAGCGAAAATATTAATCTTACAGATAATGACTTTTTTGAAGAATTAAATCTCTTTAATTCTGTTGAGTTTATACAAGCGCAAGATAGCAATAAATTAATTGAGCAGATAATCACATTTCCAATAGTCACATCAGATACTAATCAGAGAGAAAATTCTGTTTTAAACGGGATTATAGAACCTTTTCCTATAAGACCAATCATCTCTTATTTTAGTATATATTTTCCAGCAGAGCCTCACGGCATAAAAGCAAATTTTTCTAATGGCGACATTCTTGTAAAGAAAGCATCTGATATTGTTAGCAGTGTATATGACTTCTTGCCAAACGCTGTTAATAAAGAGATATTTCTTGATGCTGGCGAACCAATCACAATGTCAAATGATGAGGGCACAAGTACAGTAGAAGTTGGACCAAGTATACCGTATACGTCTACAGACACAAACTTCATAGAACCATTTAAAGATATCGTATTTGCGCGCGGTGATGTATTAGAGCTTACACGAAATTACGATAATGATCTTTTATCTGCTGTTAGAGCTCTCCTGCCGATGGAAACAACCTACTTAAATATAAATCAAATTTCAGGTAGAACTGGTTTTTCGTATAATAATTCCATACAAGGTGTAGATTCAATTGTTTATGGAGGCTTATCTAGATAATGTCGTCGCCTAAGTCAAAGAGACAACCACCTGCAAGAGATTTCGACAAGTACGTTGCTACTTTTCAGTCTGATCCTCTAAATAAGTCAGTAGGTCTTAACTCTGTCAATCCAAACAAATGGAAACAGTTTGGACCAATTTTATCAAGTAGCAATGGCTATATAACATTTATACAAGAGTCTTTAACAGAGAGCATAGTAATTCCTGGTAGAAACTCGGACATTATCCCCTTAGGTTTTGGCTTTAATTTTAATGGTGTTACGTATAACGACTTTATTGCTAGTCCACACGGCTGGATGTCATTATTGGATCCTAGCAATTATCCAAGTACTGCTTCGATCGACACAGCGTATATCGATCGAATGATTATTAGCGGCAGCAGTTCTTTTGATAATGCTGCAATCAAACAAGCATTTCAGTATAATGATCTTTTACTAGCACCGTGGTTTGATCGACAGCTCACAACACACAGAGATATTGATTCTTACATTGAATATTTTTCAGGTTCAAATACCTCTGTTGCTTCACAAAAAGAAAGATTTCTCTTTGGCAGAGCCAATTCAAAAGACTATTCATTTAAAGAGAATAACTTTGGAATGAAATACGCGTTGATAGATGATTCTATCGATGGAAAAGCACTCGTTATCAGATGGTCAACAATGGGTTACAAGTATAGAGGCAAAAAACTTTCTTATGAAACTGCAATCTACGAAAGCGGTAAAATAGAATTTAATTACGCACCACTTGCAAATTATTCAACAGATTACACACTGCTTCCACTGACAGTTAACCCAGTTAATGTTTGGAAGCTAGATGAATCCACAGGTGCTACTGTTAATGATGCAATGAATGCTACTAATTTGATCTATAAAACACCTGCTAATATGAGACCGTCTGCAGGTATAATAGGTACAGCGTCTTTCTTCTCAGGCTCCGCTAACACAGTTATTTACGCTAATAATACCGCATTTGCAAATTATGTTGTAACTGACTCATTTTCTTTTAGCGCATGGTTTAAGGGCGCGCTGAACGATGCATCATTAAAATTCATTTTATCGAGAATGAATCAAGACTTTTCAAGAGGTTATTCACTCGCCCTTGCTGGCGGCAGTATAGTTTTAACATTAAATGACTCTTACAGCAGTAACACATTGCAAGTTACATCAGTGCCTAATTCGTATAGCGATGATAATTGGCATCATGCAGTTGTTACATATAATGGAAATGCATCTGCCTCAGGCATAAAAATTTATATAGATGGACAACAGATTTCAACAACTACAACATACTCAACTTTAACAGTGAGCAGCAATATTCAGGCTGACGTAACCCGCGATTTTTTGATTGGTGCTTATGGCGTTCAAAATGCAAACAATCAACAATTCACAGGTTCTATAGATGACGTCGCTCGATGGAATGCAGTAATAACACCCAACGATGTCAATACTATCTATGAAAATGGTCTAGCTGGTATATCTGTAGCTGATATAACGCCAATCGGCAACAGTACAACATCATATGCAACTTGCGGAATATTCGCTTCGGGATCTTCAACATGGAATTATAGAGACTTTGCACCGCTGCTTGGTGTTATGTCTGCGTCAAGAAAGATTAGCGACTTTGGTGGCGGGCTTTATACAGGATCATACTTTGATATTGATACAGAGACAAGTGTTACTGCATCTTATGCAGTTAATATAGGCATTAATCATTGGCCAAAGCACGGTGGAAAAATCACATTTTCTGCTCCGAAACTCAGAAGACAACTAATAAGAACAGATCTGTTGGCTGATGACAGTAAGCAATATTTCGACCAGTCAGGATTTGATGATAGGCGAATTATTAATTACATTACCCAAAGTAATGTTGATGCATCAACCGTCCTTCCGCTGTCTTTAATTGTGGCACCGAGTTATCCTGGTGTTCATTTAAAACAAAATCTTATTTCTTCTGGTGGAATACGGCTACCAAATAGAAAGATTATTTCTGCTGGGCACGACAGTTATATTGCTGATGAGACACATCTTTTTAAAAAGACAGCACCTTTTTCTGAAGATTCACCTTCTCAAGGAAGACTAACTGACCCTTTCTTTTTAACTGGATCGATTTCGGCCTTCAGCGTGAATACCAATTCTTTTGCAAGAAGCATAGAAAATAAACGTCAGCTTAAACTTGTTTTTAACGTTGGCAATAAAACAAAGATGTTTACAAGTGCTAGCAGCTTGTATTACTACAACGTTGCCGCAAATCAGTGGAACATTCCAACTAGATCGCTAGACGATCATGTAACAAGCTCATTTAAAAAGTTTTCAGTTCCTACCGACGGCGCTGGCGGTTCTTGTAACGGTTCTTTTTATCTTGAAGACAAGATCGGATTTGACTCACAAGGAAATTGTATTATCTCAGGAAACCTCAATATTTTTAGGTCTACAACGGGTAATGAAAGAAATCAATCAACTGCTGAAATAGGTACACTCTTTAACTTAAAAGATCACACGCAAATTCTTGCACCTGAGTATGCAAAGAGTATTCAAAGAAATTCTAATTACTTAGCTTCAGATGATGAGTGCTTTACGTTGCCAATAATTGATCCATTCTTAGTTGAGAAAGCTGTTATTGAAATTCCATTCTGTATGGGCGACGGATGGTTTGATGACAGAACCTCATTTTTGCTTGCATCAGCAAGTAATTACGCGTTTACTGCATCGAACGGCAATATCACTAAACTGTCGCCTTTGAACTGGTTGGAAGAAGGTGGGCCGGCCATAACAGTAGCTATGTACTGTCAAAGAAACTACGGCACAGGAAGCGTTAGAGATCTGGTATTTAAAACCACTTTTAGTCATGCCGACGACAAACAAAATTTAGTTAAATTAACATATGCAAACAGCGGTTCTGCTAGCGATCTTACACACATTGTGACGTTAACAGGTAATGATAATAATCGTAACATCATGTCTGACTACGTGCCGTATCAGTTAAACAATTCAAAGAAAGTTTTCACAGGAAGTGTACTAGTAAAAGCCGACGCGTCAGTAACAAATTGTGCAAATGTAGGTATATTTAGAATATTTCAGCAATCAAGTTACAGCAACACGGGCAGTTTACTAGTTGATTTTGAAAACTTCTTAAACACTGAGTATGTATCGATTGGCAATAAAACAAATCCACTTACTAATCTGACTTATCTGTTAGGATTTGATACTTTTGGTAGATCAATGTCTGGCTTCGGTGCCGGCAGCGGCGGAGAGTTTATAACTTCTCAAGATGTGTTATATAATCAATCGATTCTAAATCCATTTTATATAACAGGCTCATCGTATAGACAGACAGTATCAGCCAGTCTTGGTTCTCAATTTAATTTGTTAGGCACTGGTAGCTATATTTATTGCACTTCTAAATTGTCGTTAGGCAAACAAAAACAATCACCTTATCTTACATATCCTGAAGATAAGTTCATATTGTCTGTATCAAAGACACGCCCAGCTTATAATCGTGCTGATATTAGAATTAGCGCAGCCTCTTTATCAACAGGACAGATAACAACACTAGTTTCATCTTCTTACTTTAATGATATATCAGACCCAGAAGGGCATGAGGTTTATTTGAATACCGGCTCTATTAAACTCACATTATACGGCTCTAATGTTAAATTAGGTGGAGAAGTGCAATGAAGAATTATTTTACTGACGCTGTGCATGACGTAATTGGAAATACACCTGTATTAGATCAATTTGATACTTCATATCCTGCTTCATTTTACGGTTCATCTCAAGACGACTTTGTTACAGGCACACTTTTAGTTTTAAATCAAGCAGAGACTAAAAAACAAGGTAAAGAAGTTTATAGCGCACAAAATAGAGGTAGACTTTTTAGTAAAACTTATGCTTCTTCGCAGCCTGCGTTAGATTCAACTTTTGGTTCTGCTGAAGTCGACAAGAATCCTTCGTACTCTGAAAGACTAGTTCCTTGGTTTGAAAAGACTTCGAACTCTTATAGAATTATGCAGTGCATTGACGAGCGAGAGAGATTTTACGACTCTTGCTTACCAAGCATTAAAAATTGTTTTTCTGCAGATGATTCAAGTGTGTGGTATACGTATGACAATCCACAATACTGGCTTAGCCCATACGGCAACGTTCAGTCGTCTTCTGACATAGGTTATATTTTATTTAATGCAAAGCCTATTGCATCTAATCCCCTGTCTAATAACGTGTGGACATGGTCATTTCCTTACGAAGAAAGATACAAACCTGAAGACCGTGTGATCAACACAGAAAATATATTTTCGGACATTAATACAGACGTGACCACAAACTGGTATCCCTCTTCTTTTTCTAAAGTTAAGAACCAAAAAATTCCAAGAAAAATAAAGAATCTTTTACCTCTCCTGCCTGGCCGAAAGCAGATTAATACTAGTGACACTAGCTTTAGAGTGGATCCATCGTTACCCAGCAACGGTGACGGAAGTTATAGAATATTAATTCCGGCAGATATTAAGCTAAATAATAAGGATACGCCTACAAATCAATATCTGACAGGCTCAATGACAGATGAAGATATGATTCGTTTTTTGTTTGGATTCGGTGATCTTAATAACATAGCTTATACATCTTTTACTTTAAATGACGAGGAAGATGAAGAAAAAGTCTTATCGTCATCTTACTTCACTGGCTTTGAGATTATCAATTTTGGAGCTATTACATCAGCTTCATTAAATGGCGGTCCAATACCACCGACAGATTCGCCATACAGCTTTAGTCAATTTAACTATACAGACAATTATGTCACAGTGAAGTGGTTGTCACCGACAGGTAAATCTGTTGGACAACCAGGTTATGCTGAATATCCATGGGTGTTGGTCGCAAGGTCAGGAAGTATCTCAGCTACACTCGATGAAAATCTAGAATCTTCACAGCGTTATAACTTTGTTTCAGGATCAAATTATTTTTCTTATGCACCAAGTAGCACACCGCGTGCACGAGGACAAATACTCACAAACTCTTCAG
>Ga0114966_10000764_pt1 | contig 30485 bp, 31 predicted proteins | sample M_130207_XF_Meta_FD_87029 | JGI IMG/M metagenome (GOLD analysis project Ga0114966, IMG submission 87029) | Freshwater microbial communities from Lake Montjoie, Canada to study carbon cycling - M_130207_XF_MetaG | ecosystem: Environmental > Aquatic > Freshwater > Lake | place: Lake Montjoie... | reverse complement strand
TATAATTTATAAAGAGAGATTAAATAAAAAATATTTATTCGGTTCATATCATGCTTATTATTTTCAAAAGATCAAGGTACGGGGGACATCAACATCAATATATACTAAATCGCTGTTCTTTGCTCGGCTTGTATCGCCATGAGTAATTTGTTGTATAATTTTAGATTTGGCTTAATTCGGATGGGGTCGTCGATCGACGTCGTCTTGGTATTAATGTACAGAGACATTTGGCATATGCCTTCCTCGGCTATACGTAGCAGCATCTTTGCCGGTCGCCCCGAATGACCCTTGGTGTTTACTCTAATCAAGAAATCTAGAAAGAAATCGTCATCAAAGGGCTCTGCAATTCCGCTTGCGGTCGGGTCGTCGTGGGGAGGCAATGCCTTTTCGTCGTGGGGGGGCGAAACCCCCATGAAACCCCCATGTTTGAAATAGATGTATATTGCCGACATGGCGACATACGTAGGGAAGTTTTTTTCTAGCCAATAAAGCATCCCTTTGCTCCGCGTAAGCAGGGCTTCTTCTAGAGCATAAATATATTTGAGATTATATGGATGGAGATTGGTCCATTTAAATTCCGGTTGCAATTTAATTAAATGATTACATTTGGCAAATTCCGAAAGGAAATTCCAAGCATAGTAATCTTTGTGGAATTCCTCATCATCCATCGTCCGATCAGGCACCAATTGTAAATCCACCATATACATGACTTCACGGTCAGTCAATGTTTTTGAAACCGGCTCGAACATAAAATACATCGGCGACTTTAATTTTGGATAAGCGAGGTAGGTGATGTAGTGTTGGATGTCTTCGTAGTATGCTCGTTCGTATGCTGCTTCGTATGCTTCTGCCGCCGAGCTGTTTGCATCTTCATAGTAAATAAAGCTTTTGTATAAATTTAACAAAAGCTCGGGTTTGGTCTCTGGCAGTAAACTTATTATAAATTTTACGACGATTGTAGGCAGCTTCGGCATCTTAGGCTTTGCAAACAGCTTGTCAATTCTATCAATCTCACTCTGCGAAAAACTGCGATTAGGCATAGTGCGTTTAGACGTAGCGCGTTTAGCCATTATTCGCTTAGGCGTAATGGTACTCATTTTCGTTTGTTGTATATTTTATTTATGTATTAAATAGCATTTCAATTTTATACAAAAATAAGGTGGGCGTTTTGGTGTACTGTGCAGCCGCAGCCGAGCCCTCCACCACAATTACCCCCGAGGCTTGGACCAGCATTGCCCCCGAGGTTCTGCCGGGCTTTATGGGCAAACCGGAAATGAGTGAGGAAACCAGATATGACCCATGTTTTGAGACCATAGATGCAGTGGGTTTATATGGGGTTTCGCCCCCACACGGCGAATTATGAAGAATTACCCCCCCGAGGCTCGGACCAGACTTATGTTATAACCTTTATTATATGATGACCAAGGCTCGGGTCGGATTTTAAGAAGACCTTGGAGGGTCTCGTGCCCCAACGACGAATGTTTTAATCTCTCTAGAAAATAATTATAGAGAGAATTTGTTTAATATTTGGTTATTGCTTTCGAAAGCAATTGACAAAATCTTTGCTTAACCTGCAAGTTAGGCAAAACACACCACCCGAGGCAGCCCAGCATAAATATATATTTTTATTAGCCATAGCTTTTTATCGAATGTTTTAATCTCTCTAGAAAATAATTATAGAGAGATTTTATTATCCACTTTAATCCAACGGGGTTTCAAAGGGGCGTCCCCTTTTTTTACATAAAATTGAAAACTTTAATTATCCCCAACCAAGTATTATTACAAACTTTAACGAACACTTTTGATGACCGACGACGTCTGTACGGGTTTAATCATTGGCGGAGCTGTCTGTGGTTTATTTGTCTGTCTATTTTCAAAGGAAGTCGGCTGCTGTGGAAACACGGAAACGCTCACCAAGTTTAATACTATAACACCGACCGAGCTTCCAATCAACACCCAACCGACATAAAATAAAATGGAAAACGCTGTCGTCGTCTACGGACCTGAAGAATGGTGGCAAGCCGCGGGGCTGGTGAAGTGTAGCAACTGCGGCTTTATTTGGGACGGCTACGCCCAGTGCAATTGCCATGGCGATATATGGGAACCTTCGGATGATGACGATCAAGCGGATAACGACGATCAAGATGGCGACTACGATGATTACGGACAAGACGACGATCAAGGTGACGACGGCTATGATTCCGCATAAAGGGGGGAGTTCGCCCCCCCAACGACGAAGGTAAGCCCCAACGACGAAGGTAAGCTCAGCAAAGACAATAACACCTTTTTTTTCAAACTCGTCGTGGGGCTTACGAACCTTGTTCGTCATTGGTGGGCGGAACACACAGTATACTCTACCACCTCCCCGAGGTCTCCACCCTAGCTTGCCCCCAAGGCTCGCGGACTTTTTTTCTTGCACCCTTCAATGGGGTAAGACTTTCAGGGCAAACCGGAAATGAGTGAGGAAACCAGATACCGGTAATGAAAAATACACTAGATAAAGCTTTACACCCGAGCTTTTAACCAAGGCTGCGGACCGTTTTACCCTGTGCACTATGCAGAATTTAAGGCTTTATGGGCAAACCGGAAATGAGTAGGGAAACCAGATATGACCCATAAAAATATACACGGTATTTACCCCATTTTGACCGCAGCCTTGGGTATTATTCCTTCCCGAGCTGCCCTTCTCTCTTTCAACCAATTTTTTATCCTCTTTGGAATTTTATTTTAGAGAGATTTTTTATTAAAAATAAAAAAAGAGGTTACCCTTTTTATTTTTTTTCTAACTATATTTGTTTATTCGGATTATCGCACCAGACGACATACGGATCTATTCTAATCGTCCTCTTCATCTTCCGGAAACAGCTCGATCTTCTCGCCTGTCCATTTTCCTATTGCCTCGCTCTCGCTGTCGTACACGATGTTGTTATCATCCCGCGAGTATTCCACCCCCTCGAACACAAAGTCTATCACATCCACGCTCCCTTCTTCATCCGACCCTTCTTCTTCCTTGGCTTCTTCTTCGGCTTCTTCTTCTTCTTCCTCGGCTTCCAGCTCCGCTTCGGCAACTTCCACCGGCTTGAACTTAAAACCACCTACACTTTTCTCCGGCACCACTACTTTGGCGACCACAACCGGCGCTGCTACTACCGGCGCTACTACTACCGGCGCCGCTTCGGCAACCACCGGCTTTTTATTCGGTGCGGCTTTTTTCGTTGGGGCTGCGCCTTCTGCGTCCGCCTTCTTTTTTTCCGTCTTCTTTTTTGGGGCTTCCGCCGCTACAACAACCGGTGCTACTACTACCGGCGCTGCTTCCGCCACCACGACGGCTTCCGCTTCCACCGGCTTTTTATTCGGTGCGGCTTTTTTCTTGGGGGCTTCGCCTTCTGCGTCCGCCTTCTTTTTTGTTGTCTTCTTTTTCGGGGCTTCAACTGCCGCCGAGGCTTCCACCACTACCGGTGCTACTAACACCGGAACAGCTTCCACAACCGGCACAGCTTCCGCTTCCACCGGCTTTTTATTCGGTGCGGCTTTTTTCTTGGGGGCTTCGCCTTCTGCGTCCGCCTTCTTTTTTGTTGTCTTCTTTTTCGGGGCTTCCACCGCCGAGGCTTCCACCACTACCGGTGCTACTACCGGTGCTACTACCGGTGCAGCTTCCGCCACCACCACCGGTGCGACTTCCACCTTCTTTTTTGTTATTTTTTTCTTCGGGGCTTCGGGCACAACTGCCGGTACCACCGCAGCCGACGCTTCCGACACCGACCCCGAGGCTTCCTCGCCTAGACCTGCCCCTGTGAACAGACGTGCTATCACATCCTCCACCAGCAAATCTTTATTCACCACCGCCTTTACCGCCTTCTCCGGACGACCCCGCACCACCACCTCCTTCTTCTTCACTTCCTCCGTCACGCGTATGCTCTCCAGATACGCCAACGCCTCTTCCTCCACAAATTTATACTTTTCGCTCAACTTCAACACCGCTCCCTTTACCGCGGCACTTGCATACGCCGCCAACGCCTTCGTCATCGCTTTGTTCGCTTGCTCCATTTTAATTTTAAATTCGATTTCGTTTCGATTTGATCGTTCGTTTCGTTCTTGGAATACTATCTACTTCTTTTTTTAAAAGCATTTCAATTTTTTGCAAATACTGGGGGTTTCGCCCCCCAACGACGACTTATCGTGGGTTCGTACCACAACGACGACTTATCGAGGGTTCGCACCTCAACGACGACTTATCGAGGGTTCGATCACAACGACTCCGATTTTATTCTATGCTATATAATTACAATTCCACTTATAATGTGTCATTCCGACGATTACAAATATATGCCATGCCGCATGTGTCGTTCGTTGGATTTCCGTATAATTTTCTATTGTATAGTAAAGCAAACACCGTAAATAAATCAAGGAAATAATCAATACGAGTATGGTACCATATATAGAACAACATACACTTGTCAGTGCCGTATAATAGGTATACAATAGATTGAATGAATTCATTATCATATCTAGTGCACGAATAATAACTGGTCGAAACTCATCTGTATGATTATAAAAGGAATGTGAATGGTTTGCCACCGACAATCCAAGACATATTACTGAGAGATTTAAATGAAAGATATCCCCGTAAATAAAACACACATTGACCGGTATCAAGAACAAAAATGATGTTGCAATAGTACTTCTCATTTTATGTGATAATGAGACAAATAATACTTTATGTATGTATTTCAATTTTATTTATATTCAATATATATTATCATATGGCTTACACTTTCAGTTACCCTGATTTTACATATAATCTTGCCACAACCATAACGGTCGATATTTCTAATACTTTTATTCCAACGAGACCTTCGCCTATCTATTTCACAATTACACCAACCCCACCAAATGGTTTATCAATTAATAGTGCAAGCGGTAATATTCAAGGCACACCAAACTTTCTAAGTATTTCGCCTTTAATAACATATACAGTTGATGCTTCATTTAATTCAACACATATTCAAACAACTCTCCAAATAAGTGTAAATTTTATACCAGGGTTTTCTTATCCGTTTACCCCCTACTTATTAGAGAAAGATATAAATAAATCTATAATACCCGTATATTTCATTGGCAATTTATTTGGCATTTCATATTCACTTATAACCCTACCACTGTTATCCGATATTAGTTTAAATCTAAACACAACAAATGGTGTTATATCCGGAGCACCTAATATTATATCACCCTCAACCATCTATACAATTCGTGCAAATAACGGAGGTGTTATATATGATACATCTTTATTTATCGGCGTTGAAACATTACCAACCATAGCTTATCCGAGCTCACCATACATTTTAAACCAAGGAAAACTCATAACTATTGCGCCTTTTCCTGCTTATTACGGTGCAGATATAAGTTATAATATTGACGGGTGTGCTTTACCATCCGGACTCGCATTAAATACACAAACTGGAGAGATTAGTGGCATACCTTTATTACCAACAACCTTTCGCGAATATACGATAACTGTAACAAATGCGATTGGCGGCGCATCAACACAAATAATAATAAATGTGATTAAAGAAATTTTAGCACCACGTGTATTTGGTGAAAATTTTGATGTCATGATATCTTCACCTGAATATGCAATGCGCCGGAAAGCCGAAATATTACAATATAAACAAAATAGCTCAGGCTTAAGTGAAAAAACAAAATATTCATTAATGGTGCAAGGAAAAGGTCCTTATGCAAAACGAGCTTGGGGTAATCAGGGCGATAGAGGAACAAATCCAAATATTAGCGGATTGCCCCAAGAAGGAAATACAATTATATGTAATTCTAGTCCGGTTATATGCAATCCGACAAGTTCAAGTGACGTGCCCGGTCCAATAACAACCCTCTGTTATGATCCATCAGTGCCTTTAGTTGGTTATGTGCAGCCCAATAGAACCAAAGTTAATATAGGATTTAGATGGCCGCAGCGAGGCTGGTCAATTGGCGATATGGGCTTTCCGGTTGGAAAAAGAGGCACTGATCAATAGTAATGATCAATAGCAATGATAAATATAGTTAAAAACATTTTATGTGTATATACAAAATGTTTATGTTTACTTTAATTAAAAAATGTATTACACCTTTTCTGCTATTATCTAGCCTGCCGCCGCCTATACCAGCAAACAATCTGCCCACCGCAATTTTACACGGAATTGATAGTTCTAGTAAAGAATTAGTGCCTTTCGGCGAGTGGATTTCGGTGAATTTTAAAACAAAAGTGTTTAATTTGGAAATTGGCAACGGTGCAAAAACCAGTCTTTATATGCCCATGAGCGATCAATTAGAGGAATTGTGCAAAACCATCTATGCCATTGAAGAGCTCAAAGCGGGGTTTAATTTCATTGGCATGTCCCAGGGCGGACTGCTGGCGCGCGGTTATGTAGAGAGATGTAATGCCTATCCCGTTGATAATTTAATTACTTTGGTAACTCCTCATGGCGGTGAATATACCTCCACTATTAAATTAGATTTATACACGGATTTTTTCCAAGAACATCTCTCGCCCGCCGGCTATTGGCGGGTGCCGTTTGACCTTCCGAATGGCTATTTAAAGAAATGTAAATATTTACCGTTACTGAACAATGAAGTTGAACATCGCGACTCAGAAACCCAAATGGAAAACATTATGAGCCTTGAAAATATGGTGTTAATCTGGTCGCCGAAAGATACGGTATTGTCCCCTCCGGAAAGTGCTATATTTAGTGTGTTTACAGATAATTTGGAGGTTGTTAGTTTATTTGAGACCGAATTATATATAAATGATCTATTGGGACTAAAATATTTAAATGAGCAAAATAGATTACATATGTATAAAACCAATTGTTCGCACGTGGATCACCGCAATCCGGAATGTTATGACCAATTAAAACCAATTTTTCAACAATTTCTGGTTTAATGTAAAATCATATTACCTTCATTCGCTCAATAATAAAGACACGTTTATACTTTTTTTTACCGTCCGCCGTATAACCATCCGAGAGACGTTTCGGTGTTAATTTGAAATTACTAGACCGCAAAACTTGTCTGATCAAATTTAGCAGCGGCCATTTTTGAATTTGTTCGGCTGATGTTTGTAACGAAGTTAAATAAGAAGACGAAAATATTGTTTTCAGTTCCGGAATTTGTTCTTTTAACTGTTTATAGATGTCCGGATTAAAAAAAAGTTCTCGTGGTATGAGCATGCCGTCTAAATCGGTTAAGTTTTTACACGGGATATTTCCTTTATTCAAAAAATCAATAATTGTTTTTGTCTGTTTTTCCTGATCCATATAAAATATAAAATGATTATCTATTTTATATTTTAACTTATACATTATATGCCTTTGGCTTATATTATATGCCCTTGGCTTATATTATATGCCCTTGGCTTATGTATGTGCCCTTGGCTTATATGCCAAACTGCGGAATAGAATATACCTCGTCAGTAATTTTAACCCACTTGGCGATAACTGACGGATTAACTTTATTGGTCAGGATGTCTTCGGGCTTGTAGACATTATGCTTATCATCAATGTAATAGTTGATACCTTTGATATCTTTCACCCAAACTTCAACCTTGGTATTAAGCTTCGGTATTTCAAAATCCGTCGAAACAACGCCGTGCGGAGTGCCTTTCACGTGAGTGCCGCAAAAGTTGGGATTTTCTTCCGGCGCTAATTCGCCATCGGTTTTTTTCCGGCGTGTGCATTGTTCTCCGTTGGCTCTTTTGGCAATACATAATTCAAATTGTGGCACGACGTTCTTAATGCGCTTCCGTTTCTTAAAATCGCCTTCGTTGATATCGACGCTTACATAATCATAAATAAACTGCAGAAATTCACTGTTGAGTATGGCGCTGTTCTTCCGGTCGACAAGATTGACGTTATTTTCAGTGAGCCAACCCTTAATATCGTTCTTGAACGCCAGCTGATATTGTTCAATCTTTTGCGTGATTTGTTTCTCCATTTTAAGTGTATAATACAATAACACTTTAGATTTATATCTATTTCAATTTTTAGTTATATATTGTGTAATTCTTATAATATAGTATTTATAATGGTAAAATGGAAAAGGCGTTGTGGCGGTTTGCTATACCCGCGTGACCATATGTTGGAAAAATGCTTCTCGAATTAATTAAAGGGATAGCCTTTACTTCTTTCCAAATCTTCGATTCCGTCTTTTTATATTTTGTTGTATTTTTATTGGACGATTTATCACCGTCATACCATTGACCCGTCCCCGTGCCCGTTCCTTGAATTATATCATTCTTTTGAACACTTAAAAATTTAGAGACAACCGGTCCGCCAACAGGGCTATTAGTTTCGGGCAAAGCATCCGTGGGGTCTATTTCTAAGAATATATGTTTGGTCTCAAACGGCAGTAATGCGTTAAATAATGCCATGGCAATAAACCAAAATAAATAATTACCATATACCGCAACTTTAATATCAAAAAAATCAAAAATAACAATTGCTACCGGTGTTAAAATTGCAATAAACATTATTGTGTAGAGAAAAAAAGAAAAATACTTCATATATAATGTTAATATATATTTAATTATAGCCTCGTCGCCGTATTTATTGTATCGGAAAATTATTTAAATGTATAAGTATCTATTCTAAATAGATTAGCAGTTTATAATGCATTTTTCAATATTTGACGAAAATGTTTCTACGACAATGAATGTCTTTCTAGTGATTGGCAATATTATTAATCTGATTTATAATATTCCCCAAATGGTGAAAACTTATAAATCCAAATCAACCGGTGATTTTAGTCCGACTTTTTTGTTTATGCGCGTCGCTGGGAATGTCATTTGGTTAGCTTACTCGATTGAATTAAATGAATTTCTCTTTATATTTTCAAATGTCGTATCGGTCTTTTCTTCCGTTTTCATTAGTTATTATAAGCTCGCTGAATTATTAGACTATAATAAAGATACGCTGTTGATGGACGACGAAAATTACCAGACATATGCAGATATAGATGATCCTTGTTATAACGGCGAAAATGATAGATTTAAAAATGATGGAGTAGATGATATTTCGGTTATTGAAGTATAAGTATAAAAGTATAAAAGTATCGAAAGTATAATACTATTTTCTATCCGGAATATATATTATGTTAATGCAATCAAACGGTATGATGCTTATTAGTATGTTTATAAGCATGTTTATTATCCAATACGTTTTTATGAGTTATGTAATGACAAATACTCCGGAGAATATAACCAACAGTATCGGAAAAATATACATGTGTACTATTATGGGCTTGTTCATGTTAGTCGCAAGCATTTTAATGCAACATACATTCAATATTAAACAATTTTTACTCTTTGGCAGCTTGTTAATCGGCTGTATTTATCTCTACAAAATTCAATACGGTATTGATGATAAAGAATATTTAAAAGAAATGGTAGAACACCATTCGATGGCTCTATTAACCAGTAATGCGATATTACAGAAAACTAAGGATAATGACGTGTTGAATTTAGCACGACGTATTGTCCAGTCGCAAGGAAAAGAGATTAATGAAATGCAGAATTTAATTAATCGTAAAAAATAATTTTGCAAAAAATTGAAATGCTTTTTTGACAGAAAAGAAATATTATTACTCAACGAGCACTAAATAAGATGTCTTTTCAAAATGTTAAAAGCGACGTATATGACGGATCTAAAAAAGGTGGTCGCGCATCCGGTCGCGTAGCCAATAAAGTAAGTAAAAAAGTAAATGCCGCCAAGGAACAGAAGCTGTACGAAAAAATCCGGGCTACACGTATAAGTATTGACGCCATCGAATATGAGTACGAAGAGGATACAAAGAAAATCCTACTCGCCGTTTGTGTGACCAAGCCCCGTAAAGAAGTGAAGCGCTACAATTCAAAAATTATGACGAACAAACGCGAATACCGGAGTACACAAATCGGGCGCAACGAAGACGAAGACAACGAAGATACCAACATTGGTCGTCTAACCGAATGGGAGATGATGGATAGCTTAGAATAAATGTTAATAAAATAAATGTTTTAAAAAATGAAAAGAAATATATAAAAAAGTTTATATATTTTTTAATTTCGTGCTTTTGTCCTTTTATTGCCCCTACGTTTATTATTACTTTTACGTTTTTTTGTCCTTTTATTTCGCTTTGTTCCGCCCATTGATACTACTGGTATATTACACGAATTATAAGGTGCTTTATTTTCTTTATTATCGCATGCGGCTTTATCTTCATAAACATCAAACACAACTTGTTTGTCTAATCTACACATCTCTTCTAAAAAATTATCAATGTTTTTCTGTTCTTTATATTCTTCATTCGTAAATTTAGCTACATATGATACATTTATTTCTATATACGGAAATATTTTATCAAACGCATCTTGCATAAGGTTTATTATCGTAACAATATATTTCTCATTCAATTCACTGCCCGGTCTTGGTAAAAATTTAGTAGGATTTTTGTCAACTTCTTCTAATAATTTATCCAATGTAAGCATTTCGTCTACTATTATAACGCCTGGACTGAAGAAATTCCGATTTTTATCCACCCCTATAAATTTACCTTTTATCTTATCTAAATTATTTTTTTCTTCTGCTTTTTGTTCTTCTTCTGTTGCTTTTTCTATCAATGGATGGTCTTCGATAATCTCATTTAAGTAGATAAAGGCTGCGCGTTTAAGTAAACTATGCTCATTCTCAAAATATTGAGAACTTACATTTTGAAATAAAATATTAGAACCGGTTTTTTTTATTTCGCCCGAAAGTAAAAATTTAGATGCGGTTATTCCTTCTGTACGGCAAGCAATCATACTATGTTTTGAACCAAATTCAATTGCGTTAAAATAAGATGTTACCAATTCATATTTATTATTATCTGTATCCCAAAATAATATAAAATTATGTATACCTTCCGTAATAGCATCTAACATATTTTTGTCCGAATCCATTTCTTTAAAAATATATAGAGGTGAATTTTCTTGATCGACTTGTGATATACCATATTTGGCATTAACCCATTTATTTTTATAATTAATACAAGAATTCAATAATTCTTCTGGGTTTTCGGGTAGTCTTCTTTTACAGAAAATTTTAGACTGATCGGGTAATTCTCTCCATATAGTTTTTTTATTTTTTATAGTGGTGGAGGGTTTAAAAGCAATTGTTTTTTTTATACGCCCAACCGTTGTTACTTTTTTTGTTTCTTTACCTTTAACCATACTTATATTATATGTATAGATAAGATAATGGTAAATGTTGTGAATAATGATTAATCGCATACATTTTTACATGATCATCTCTAGTTAAAAGAAACGATTCACATGCGTTTACATTCTTGATTTTTTCAATTAAGCTCAAGCGCCCTAAAAAAAGCAGAGAACGCATTATTATTGTGGATGTCTCGGTTTTGGGGGGGTCTATATAAAAATAATAACAAGATCCGATGTCCTTACGCAAGGTTTCCCGAAAAATATCCATTAATGCGTCCTTTGCAATTGTATAATAGCCAATAACCGGTGTTTCATATATAACTTCCTTTTCATTGCGCAAAAGCAAGAAATTCGGATTTTTTATGAAAAAATTAATGACGATTGCCGAGATGGCAACTGGCTGCGGTATCATAATTGATTTCAAATTTATAAGTTCATGTGTCGAAGCCCAACAATAATTGTCACTTGGTATACTCATTGGGGTATCAGTATGTGGGGTCTCAGTATGTGGGGTCTCAGTATGTGGGGTATCAATATATTTTAAAATAAGAATATTATTAGTTTCATTCTCGGTAAAACCGGCATATGAAATATCGCCATTTGAAAACTTTGTCTCCATATACTTTACCGCATCTTTTTTTAAATTCTTACTATCTTTCCCGCCATCAAAAGAAGGAAATTTTACAAAATTAAACACAGTATTGCGTTTATTCTTGTGTAATAAAAAGAGTAAATAGGGATATCGTCCATCCATTCTTATTTGAAACATACAAATTAACATTGGTTTAGCTTTGGCAAATAGTGGACGTTCCAAATAATTGGGCACCTCCGCAAAAACTGATATTGTCGAAGAGGGATCTTTTGATATGTCATTGTCTTTTATATATTGGTCTTTGTCTTCCTCTTCGTGTTCCTTGATAATTTTCTGTAAGATTTTAGCAAACGGATTTAATCGTTTAGTCGGTGTTTTCAACATTATCAATTATACTTATACTGCTGTTATACATTTTTTGGCGGTTTATGCCGAATACTTTCTTTTACATTTATCGGGCGATTTTCCAAAATATATTTTACAATCTCATCAGTTGGAATATTGGGATTTTTTTCAAAATAAGTGCTGAGACATTCCACTAAATGTTGTTTATTAATGGCTTTTTTTACATTACTTTGCGTAAATAATATTTTCCCTTCATTAATGTCGACACAATCAATCTCATTTGTTTTCATTATATCGACCAAGGCACTGGTGTAATTATTCTTCCGCTTTTTGCGCTCATTCAACTCTTTTTGAAGCAATTTAATTTCTTTATCCGCCTGTAGCCACCCTTTAATATTTAGTCCAAGCTTTTCTTTGTTTGATGCCGCAGCCATTCGTATTTACATATGCTAAGAATAATTATTTATATTTTAATTCGTATATAAATTATTTCATATAAAAATTATTGTTTCAATAGTCGCATGACTAAATCTTTTTTTGTCCCACCAACTTTCAAACCTTTCGTTTTTAACAGCTCTTTCAGTTCGGCTATTTTTTTAGTTTTACATAAAACAGCCATTTCGGCAGTCCATTCATTTACACCACTTGTAGCATTTTCGGTATGCTTTACACAAAAAACACCCGCCTGATATTCTACGCCATTCTTACCACAGACATGCCCTTTACGGGGACCATTTGTAAGTATTACAGAACAAGTGGGCGCCGGCATACATTTTGATTCCGGCGCATTAACACCCGGCACCCGAGTAACATTTGCTAGTGGGATAAATGGAATGTATTTATCAGATGTAATACGGCAATACGGACAACTGATGGACTTTTTATTATTATGCATACATAATTCGGTATATAAAGCGATATAATTAAATGAATGGTTGCAATTCAAGGTAACTGCATTAAATGTTAATGGCAAATGTGTTATCATGCATTTATTTGCCGTATCATCCACCACATCATCGTCTTCTTTTAACGCCTTGTAAAAATCAAATTCGTCTTCTAATTTGTATTTTGTCGCCATCTTAAAAATGAATTATACTTTATAATATAAAATTTATCTTTATATATATTAATTATATGAAGAAAAAAGATTGGGGTAATGCTATATGGTTATTATTCCATACACTCGCTGAAAAAATAAAACCCGAACATACAGCCGAATTAGGTGTAATCGTTTCACATATTACCAGTATTTGCGCAAATCTACCCTGCCCTGATTGTCAACAACATGCTACACGAATAATGTCCCAAGTAAATAAAGGATCTATAACTTCTTCTAAGGAAGCGCTTATTGAATTTTTATGGAAATTTCATAACGAGGTAAACAAAAAAACTAACACATTTTATTACCCCAAAGAGGCTTTGGATAAATATAAAACCGCCAATACGGTAAATGTAGTTAAACATTTTATGCAAGTCATGAGTGCTACGTCCAATAATGAAAAAACCATGTTACATGGGTTTCATCGTAATCTTTACATGAAACAATTTAATGATTATATAAAAAGTAATATTCACAAGTATAATACATAAGTATAATACATAAATATAATTCATAATAATATAATTAATAATTTATATTATTAATGGATTCAGAAGAAAATATAATTATTTCATTAAGCCCTGAAACTGGTGAAATAAAACCAACTAGGATAAACCGCAACATATATTCAATTATGTTATTTATAATTCCGGCTATTTATTCATATTATGCCCTCCCCGATTTAAAATGTACCATTGCCTGTTTATTATGTTTAATAACCGGTTTTATCCATCACTATCATCGTGCCAAAAATAAAATATTGCGTGTAATAGATATAACAACTGTTTTTTTGATAATTGGTTATTATACATATCTGTGTATTTCAAATGCCGGTCTAAAATTTTACACCATAATAATGTATTTTTTTCTCGGATTAACAATTGCATTTTATGTGTTTTTGCTTAAAAAACCACATTTATATGACGATTATCATTTCATTCTCCATATTTTAGCTATAACTGGTGTCATGTTCTGTATTAAATCCCTCAAAGAATATTGCTATGTAAGTGAATGTTACTCAGACCCAGCGCCATCAACAATTGAATGCGACGAATTGACAACGCTCTAAGCAAGATTACTCGATATTAATTCCCCGTTTTTATAAACGGAACATTTAAACGTTTGTTTTGTGGGTCGTGAACACACTACGTTATCGCTACGCAATTCGTCAAAGTATAATAAGCCATCATATCCTGTTGCGTGAAAAATGATATACCAAATTGCCCCAAACAGAAATCCAATGAGACCGCCTAAAATAGCACCAGCATATGTAGTGCACCTGTTTTGAACCTTTGTGATTACATCAATACTTAACAACACCAGTAAAAATGCTAGTACACCATAGTTCATTTGTTTATTGTATTTCATAGGCAAGACCAAATAGGCTATAGTAAAGGCGATAATTAAACTACTGGGATAAGGACTGTTATATTGGGTCACATAAGGTATATCAAAAATACTACAAGAAAAAGCTTCATTCTCATCTCTGCCACTACCAATTAAATTCATAAACAATACATTAATGATAGATGTAATTAATATACCCGCCAAATAGACTAAACCCTTTAAATTCTGATTAAATAACGACGACATAAATAAAAAGAAGATCAAAAGTGTCGGTGATATAAAGGAGAAAAATTGTAATACATTTGACAAAGTTAATTCAATAGCCATATTATATATTATGTATATAATATCGTATCGTAGCACATATATTAACATATTCATTCAAAAATCAAAGGAATAACTTCATCAATTGTTTCGACCATGATAAATTTAACATCAGTTATTAATTCTTTTTCTCCATATTTTTCCATAAAATCCGCGTGGTCTTTTTGGTTTTCTTTGGGAAATATAAATAATTTAACGCCTGCGCGGATACCTCCTAATATTTTCAAATCAAGACCGCCGATTGCTGTCACTCTTCCCTGTAAACATATTTCTCCCGTTATTGCCACTTCATTTTTTATTTTTTTGCCACTGAATAAACTGTACATAACCATGGTAATCGCAGTGCCCGCGGACGGTCCATCTTTTGGTGTCGCCCCTTCTGGTACGTGGATATGAATACCTTGATATTTATTTTCTTCGATATTTTTCTTAAACTCGGCGCATTGTTCAACATGTTTCATAAATAACGACCATGCTAAACTTTTTGCCACTTCCATGCTTTCTTTCATAACATTGCCTTGCATCCCGGTTAATTTTAATTCCAAAAAATTATTGCTTGGATAAAACGATGATTCAATTGGCAATACACCGCCTCTCCCCAATGAATTAGCCCAGAGACCATTAATTACTCCAACTGAAGATTTTAAATGTATATTCATAGCCCTTATTTCATGTCGATCTTTTAAATATTTATGTTTTATATCATCCATCGTAATAATAATCGGGAGATTACATGAAAAGAACGCATCGTTTTTCAAAACAGCCAAATTTATTTCACCGACGATTTCAAACATAAGTTCTTTTAATTTTCGCACTCCTGACTCGCACGTATAGGAATTTATTATAAATTCAATAACAGTATCATTTATTTCAATCATATCCAGTAAACCCATTTTTTTATAAATTTCCGGAAGAATGAATTTTTTTGTAATTATCAGCTTATCTTCGATCGATAAATGATCAAATTTAATGCGGTGAATACGGTCTAATAAAATGCGGTCAATCAAGTCGGCATCATTATATGAAAATATAAATAAGGCTTTTGATATATTTAAATTAATGCCATTAAAATACTTATCTTGAAATGTATCATTTTGTGTCTGATCAATCAAGTGTGTCAATATTCCGATTATTTCTTTTCCATTTTCAGTTTTACTGACTTTATCCAACTCATCGATAAAAATGATCGGGTTCATTATTTTAGTGTCCATTAAAATATCTACAATGCGACCCCATGTTGATCCTACGTAGGTATAATTATGACCATCTAATGTGCTCGAATTCGTAGAACCGCCCATGGCAATAAAAGAAAATGGACGCGAATTTCCTTCCCCATCTTTTAAACAACAAGATATCCCTTTTTTAGCTAATGACGTTTTACCCACGCCCGGCGGTCCCTCAAAACCAAAACAATAACCGGATATATCGCCGTTGATCCATTGTCCGATAATACGTTCGATTTGTCGCTTGGCTTTGGCATGACCATAAACCGAACTATCTAAGGTTTCAGATACGCTGGACATGTAATTATTAATATTTTTTAAACTGTTATCGATCGTTACTAAATTTTTATTAAACTCGCTAACAATTTGTATACTATCATTTCCGACCTGTAATATATTTTCATTTAATATGCATTCGTTTAAAATAATATCATTTAAATCCTCTATTTGTAAGAGATCTTCCACAATTGTAATTATTTTTGAGCGCAACTCGGCTAATGATTTTCCGGTATAATTTATTAACGTATATTTTACCTGAGGCTGTTTCGCAAGAATGGTTTTAATAATATCATATATTCCAATTATTTTATTCTTGGTTATACCGGATATTACGATCTTAAACCGAGCCAAAATATTCGCATTCAATTGTTTTTTATAGGTGTTTTTCAATAAGGGTATATATTTACGTATTTCTATTCCGGTATAATTCGTTTTTTGCTGAAACGGTATTATGGCGCCATGATTAAAATAAAAGTCTGTTTGATTAACCCTCCCAAGCGTTGCTGAAAATAAAGCGATAATCTCTCGCATTACCCGCAAGATAGGCTCTTCTTTGTAAATCCCAAAGGGTATTTTAAGTAAGCCTTCTAAAAATTGCATAGCCTTTGAGCAAGTATCTTCACTCTTCATTTTAACCTCCTTGAATTTCACCATAGCCTTTTCTTTAACGAGGTCGTCTGTTTTCATTAAACAAATTCGCTGTTCTAATGATAACTTATTAATATCGACCTTTGATAATTTATTAGTATAACTAATGATATGTTTCATGGCGTCCCGAAAATATTTTTTCACATGGCATGGTAAACTATTATATATTAATATTTGCTCATAAGTATCAATTATGCCTTGGTTATCATTTGATAATAAATCATATAAGAGATAAGCCAGATAATGACAATCGTTATCATTTGAGTTAACCAATATCATTATTAAAGTATTACGTTTATCGACCAATTCCTTTTCGGTAAATTCGTTTATGACTTGAAGCAAGGGCTTTTTAATAATATTATTTTGAAAATTAGTTATAAATGATACATATCTTTCTTTCAGCTCTGTATTAGAAAAAACCAATACATCTTTTAATGTTAAACATTTTATAAATCTCTCATACGAGGTAATATTAAACCCGCTGGAAGTAGGTTTGTTATCCATAAGATGTTGTAATTTATCCTTAATTTCAGCATTATCAATAAAACCTAAATCAATATCATCTATAATACCATAAACAATAATTGTATGCTGTTTAATCATATCATGCACTGCCACTTTTATACCACATATGCTAGTCTGAAACAACAAGTTTGGACTATCTAGATTAAAACATTCAAAATTATCGGCGTTCTTGGATATATATTCATCATTTGATTTTACTAGCGTAGATTTTTTCCAATCCACGATTTTATAATGGGTTGGACGAATATAAGAATTTAACAATTTGTATTTGCTTTTGTATTTTTGTTCTATTACAAATTTATTTCCAATGCAAATGCCAATAAGACTATCAATTGTATCGCAACCGTATATGTTGATCAATGATGATATTTCATAGATGATATCTTGTAAGGTATTAACAATATTATCATTTACCTCCGAGACATTTATACCATCATTTATTTCTTCTGGTAAATTTTGCACCAGCTGTAAATGCGTTTTCAAATTATCAAATATATGCTCAGCGAAAATAATACAGGCGTTTAAATCAGTTGCCTCTAAAACTCCCAACAATTTATATAATTGATTAGCTCGTATTACATTACATACAATTTCTTGTAAATTTGTTATCTTATTTACAATAGTTGTTTTAAAGGTATTGGGGTTATTCATAATCTATTTATATTATATAGATAATCAAATTTATATAAAGACTTATTAATAATATATATAGATTATTAAGAAATATGGGAATTCCAAGTTATTTTGCCCACATTGTTCGTAAGCACCGGAAAATTATCAAAAAAATTAATACCGACAGTCCAAAAATAAATAATTTATATTTGGACTGTAATTCGTTTATTTATGAAGCGCACCAAATCCTTGTTAATTCCATGACGGAAAAGCAGAAAAAACTGTATGACCAAGATATACTTTTATTTGAGAAAGATCTAATTAATCTCGCGCAGAAAAATTTGATTAAACTAGTCGAGCAATTAAAACCAGAAAGTCGTATATTAATTGCGTTTGACGGCGTGGCGCCCTTGGCGAAATTAGACCAGCAGCGCAATCGCCGCTATATGTCAGCCTTTCAGTCGTCAATAGATACCGAAAATCCCCAATCATCCGGCGCCCTGAAATATAAATGGAACACCTCGGCAATAACACCCGGCACGGACTTTATGGAAAAACTCGGAAAGGAATTTTCTATACGCTTTCGTGACCCAAAAGAGTTTGGTGTTGAAACAATTATGGTTTCAACCTCATGCGAAGCCGGGGAAGGCGAACATAAAATATATGACTATATTCGTACGAATGCGGCGTATCATAAAGAAACCTATACAGTTATCTATGGCTTAGACGCTGACCTTATTATGCTGACCCTTAATCATTTACATATTTCCGAAAACATGTTTTTATTCCGCGAAACACCGGAATTCATTAAAAGTATTGATAAGACTTTGAACCCAAACGAAACTTATTTTCTGGATATTCCGCTCTTTGCGCGTTCCATCATTAAAGAAATGTCTCACGAAAATGCGAATAAACCAGTGCATGAGATTTCTCTACAAAATGATGTGTTGTTTGATTACATTTTCATGTGTTTCTTTCTCGGCAATGATTTTTTACCACATTTCCCCGCCTTAAATATTCGCACGAGCGGCATAAATCGTTTGATTGATACTTATAAGGCTGTGTTCAAACAGGACGGCGATACTTTAACCAAAGACCATGCTATTGTCTGGAAAAATGTTCGTCGATTTCTTACCGACTTTGCCAAGAATGAATTGGATTACGTGAAGGAAGAATACGGGTTGCGGGAAAAAGCCAGCAAACGGTCCATGTATGACAATAATGATGCAGATGATATGAATTTAATCCCTTTAAAAGACCGCGCGGTTGAAATATATATTAATCCAAATGAGGTGGGCTGGGAAAGTCGGTATTATCAAGCCTTATTTGCAACGCGTATTAATGACGACCGCCGGAAAGAAATCAGTACGAATTTCCTAGAAGGCTTGGAATGGACCTTTAAATATTATTCCACGGGTTGTGCCGACTGGCGCTGGTCCTACAAATACAACTATCCGCCCTTATTTGCCGATTTAATCAAGTATGTGCCTTATTTTGACACGACCTTAGTTGCGCTCAAAGAGAAACAACCTGTTTCGCCGATGGTTCAATTAAGTTATGTGTTGCCTCCTAGCAGTATGGTGTTATTACCAGCCGCCCTTAAGGAAAAGTTATTAAAAGAAAAGCCGGAATGGTATGTAGGAAACTATATTTTTCATTGGGCTTTTTGTAAATTTTTCTGGGAAGCGCATGTGGATTTACCTGATATTAATATTGCGGAATTGGAAAAAGTGGTGTGTTTTTTTTCGTCTGTGGGAGGAGCCCAAATAAGTATATAATAATATATATTAAATATGAATATCATATATATATTATTCAAATGTCCGAAAAACTTATTATTGCCGAAATGGATGTCGACGATTTAAAAACCCTACAATCAAAGTTAGGCAACGGATTATTAATAATCAAGTTCGGAGCGGATTGGTGTGGACCATGTAAGAAAATCGCTCCGACTTTTCAAGCTTTTATCAAAACTGCACCCCCAAATATTATTTTTGCCGATATTAACGTTGATGATAATGTTAATCTATTTATTGCCTTTAAAAAATATAAAATGATCCAAGGCATTCCGGTCTTTTTGGCATTTTATGGAAACTCTGAGCGAGAACATTGGTTTATACCGGATGATTCGTGCGTTGGCGCGGATGAAAAGCAAGTTGCGGATTTTTTTACACGGTGTCAAAACAAAGCCCTTGCACAAGCAATCATGCCAAGTGGGTACACTTACTTTTCTTAAAATAATATATGCATTATTAATATATGCATTATTAATATATACGCTATTATATATTAATATGTGTGAGAAATCAACCGAGGCTTTTGTAAATATATTAGCTGTTATTCATCACGGTAATTTTCGTAAAAATATGCCTATTGATGAAACAAATGATAAAAAAGTTAAAAGGCAAATAATAGAATGGATCAAAACTGGAAAAGAAACACCTGTTGTTAATAATTTATTATCCGGTGAGGAAAGTAAAAATTTTCCTATCTGGTGGTCAGGATTTTATTTAGAGGACCCCAACCCGCTAACAAACCCAGTGAATGATATGAAAACAGCATCGCTCTTATTAAAAGGCTATAGTTCGTTAGATACTAAAATGGGCAATGCTTTAACCGAACAAAATGAGTTTTGGAAAGAATGTTCAAAAATGAAAGATTTTAAATGGGGTACATATATTTCTGAAACGTATACTAAAATGGCACTAAGAAAAAATCCAAAAAATATTGGTCTTTTTATTAATAAAGAAATACCAGATTTTATCAAATCTGCGTTTTTTATTACCGAAATTAGACTAATTAATCAGCATTATAAAGATATAAATAAAAAGGTAAATTTTCATATTTTTAATTTAAATAAAAATTGTGATGCGTTAATTGATAAGCTTAAACCCGAATTTACAAATATAAATTTCAAGTGTTATAATGATTGCCCTACGTTAGTAGATTGTGTTAATACTCGTTATTTCCCCACAACAACTTCTACTAAGAAAAAATCAAAATCCTCGTCCAGTAAATCATCAAAGTCCTCCTCCGGTAAAACAAAGTCCTTTTCCAGTAAAACAAAGTCCTTGTCCAGTAGAACAAAGTCCTCCTCCAGTAAATCATCAAATTCCTCGTCTAGCAAAAAAAGGGTTGGTGATAGTCGGGAAACAAAAAAACGTCGTCTACACTAATTGTAAGTGCTTACACTTTTCAACGAGCATTACTTCTTGTAGTAAACTCTCGCGCAGTTCTTTGATTTTTTCTTTCATATTTTTTAGTTTTTGTTTCTGTGCTTTGCTAGTTTCTTTCGTCGTCGTTTCCGATTGCGTTAATTCAGCCAATTCAGCTTTAATTGTCTCCACCGTTTCTTTCACTTCGTCTTCGATTTCCTGTTTTGCCTTATTCATACATTTTGCTTTTTCGACCCGATTTTTAATTGTTTTACAATGGGCTTGTCTGCGTTTTAAATCATCTTTTGATCGTTTTTGCGTTTCTTTTAAGCGCGATTTTAATATTTTTATAACTTCTAATTGGGTTTTCATCATTGTTTTGTTTGCCAGCTTTTCACCTTTAGTATCAGGCGAAACATTAAATACTTCTTGCCGCATATCAGGATCTTCTATATGCGACATAATTACCGGCACTTCTATCATAATGGGTTGGGCAAATTGGGTAGGGTCTTGTTCCCGATTTAAATAGCTGATGTAGCCAGAAAGTTTATCAGCTAGTTTTTTTGACCCTGTTTCACTTAATGTATTATCATGTGTTCCAGCATGCATATACAATTTTTTAAATTCCTTTATATCCGTCGTTATTTTTTCGCTTGCGTTATCCTTACACAAATTAATCAGTTTAAATAATTCCATCGGGCTATTGGTAAAAGGTGTCGCCGTCATAATAAGCAAACGCGCCGAATCTTTACCCGATAAGTCATAACTTTTTTGTAAAAGGCGCTCCATAATTTCCATATTAGGTCGTTCGGCTGCCTTCAAATCCCCTCCATACAATTTATGCGCCTCGTCGATCACAATAAGAGTTTTTCGCAATATATCCGCCTTCCCATTTCGTTCAATCAGTTTATCCATATACACATTATGCGCACCCGGCGTCAGTAAATTACTAAAAGTTTTATAACTAATTGGCTCTATCCAATTTTTGCTCAATAAACGTTTTCGTTTCGCCGGATCATCTGGCATGACAAGTCCGTCTTTTTTCATTCGCTCAGCCAAAATAATATGGCACACATCGTCAAACATATTTTTATAGACATCGCCTTTTAAAGTGTTGCGCGTAACCCATAAAATTGTATAATCTTCTGGCTCGAAAGATGCAGTGGCAGTTGCAATAGCACTGCACGTTTTTCCAGTCCCTACGCTAGACCACAGCAAAACCCCTTTATAGGGCGACGCGGGTGTAAAAAAAGTCCTAATAAAATTTTGTGTCGGATTTAAATTCATAATCCGGGATGCGCCGCCTTTTTGACCAGGTTCAACACATTTATTCTCTACGACAATCGGGTCCCATGTGAAGCCCTGTGAAAAATTCGTTCTAATATAGTCCCGCATTTGGGTAAAATTCAGTTTCTTAGATGGCGGTCGCGGGCTGCTTTGTTTCATTGCCGGAACCGGTTTGCCGGTATATTCCACAATCGCATAGGACATTTCATCACTTGGTGGCACATAAGGGATTAAATCTAGTTCCTGCATAACTTCGTCGGCGATTTTTAATGCGCTGGTGCTTCTGCTCTTGCTACGCTTGCTCTTGGTGCTGCTTCGCTTTGTGCTGCTAGCCTGACCGATTTCCATATAAGGCGTTGTATCTTTATTCGGTTTAATGTCAAGATAATAAGGTGTTGTATCTTTATTCGGTTTAATATCAAGATAAGAAGGCTTTTTGCTCCTACTTGCGCTCATACTTGCGCTCCTACTTGCGCTCCTACTTGATAATTTTTTTTGCGTTTTTGATTTCGTTTTCGTCCGTTTCACCGTCTCCTTATAAACTTCGTCAGGTATCATTGCCGCTCGGTTCGCCCATTCCGTATTTACCTGCTGGCAATAGTCCGGGCTACTTTTCATATAATTGCATAAATATTTCCTCACTTCTTTCGCTGGTAAATTTTTAGCATTATGTTTATATTTTTTGTACACCTTTACTAAAAAATTCACAGTAGCAGGTATATCTTTTGTCGAGCGTAAGCCGCACTTACCAGCGCATTTGATCCCTTCGACGTTGGGGAGCGCAACCCCCTTTTTCCCACCAGCAAGGCTGTTACTGCTTTCAGTGCTACTTATATAGCCAATCTGTTGCTGTTGCGCATCATACAAATAAGCCGCATCATCCATCCGGTGAATATTTTTTGTGAGTTCAAAATCCACCGAGAACACCGGCGCTAATTTATAAAGTTGTTCAGCCAAGGTTGTCAGTGTTTTATCGAATTCACTGTATACCATCGTAGCATCTTTTAATTTATTAGCATTTCGGAAAATATATTCATCTTCCTCGGGATTTTCTAATAAGTTCAAATCCTTGACTTTATAACTATCCTTCATATCCTCGGGAATAACAATATAATAATTATAGACATACAAAGACCAACCCACATTAGGTTCAAAATTCAGACCTTTCTGCCCGCACGTCCGCGTAGCTCGTCCAATTGTCTGTTTTAAATCCGCCACTGTCATCGACGGTTCAAAAATATGCACATATTTAACATCAAATAAATCAATTCCCTCTTTAAATCCACTGTCTAATATAATAAAGCGCATATTTTCACCCTGAACATTGTCAGGTCGTTTATTATACATTTGTAGGATTTCTTTCTTAAATTTTTGGTTAAATTCCGAGTTGAAAAGAGCCGAAGAGGATAAGAGCCCAAACGCTTTATTTTTTCCATCGGCGCCCGTTTCTAAAAGCGTTAATTTTAAGGCTTTTTGACCCGTGACAGAACGCGCGGTAATCAAATTTTTATACCCGTTGGCAATAAAAGCCGAAGCCAATATTTTGGCACCGTAGCCTTTTTCCTTGACATCCGAAAAAATAAAATGCTTAAAATAACGCCCGTGTGTTGCCATATCATTCTCATCTACTTGTTTAATAATGTTAAAAAGTTGCTCTAATTTGGGCGAGGCATTATGAATAGCGGACATTACGATTGCGGGGTTGAACTTATTGCTGTCGAGTTTATGTTGTGGTAGCATATTGCTCCAATTTTCGGTTTGACGCATACATGTGTAAATTTTATTGCGTTTGTTTTTATCCAAAGCTCGGAGAGGCTGTGATCTGCGGCTGGCGCTTGAAACGTCGTGTGGGGGCGAAACCCCAATGTCGTCGTGTTGGGACGAAATCCCGATATCGTCGTGGGGGGACGAAACCCCCGTGCAATATGTCTTCGTCTTATAACAATCCACCACATCTTTAACCGTGTCCAAATCGGCAATGCCCCCTTTATCTGGATGATTTTTTAATAACCATTCTTTTGCATCATCCCGCGTATATAATTCTAAATCACACATCAGCTTTTTATTGCATGACGCCATTTGATTATATATTTCGCTAATATAATATTCTATTAGGTTTACCTCTTGATAATAAAAAATGGTATAATATAAAATATAAATGGAAGATCTTGATTTGAATATTGAAAATTATGAACTCACTGATTTATTGGCACTTTTTAAAATCGATTTTGAATTTAATGCCGAGGATTTAAAACGTGTGAAGAAAACGGTCATGCAAACCCATCCAGACAAATCCGGTCTTGATAAAAAATATTTCCTCTTCTTTACATCTGCCTATAAAATTGTATTTTCCATCCACGAATTTAGACACAAAAGTTCGGCGAATCAATCGACCGAATACACGGTTGAAAAAGATGAAGAAAAGGAACTGTTGTTGAAAAAACTCAAAAACAAGCCAAATTTCAATAAGCTATTTAATGAACTCTTTGAAAAGCATAAAATAACCGACGAAGAAACCGCAAATGGATATGGCGATTGGATGAAATCCGACGAGAATATGGATACGCGCACGACGACAATGAGCCAAATGAACGCTACATTTGAACAGAAAAAGAGAGAAGTGAAAGAGTTGGTGCCTTTTCAAGAAATTGAAGAAGCCGGAGGAACCGTCTCCCATTTTGATTTAACCCGTGATAAACCGACCTATTATTCCTCGGCTGTATTTAGTAATTTACAATACGAAGACCTCAAAAAAGCGCACGTTGAGAGTGTTATTCCGGTCACCCAAGAAGACTATTTATCCCGTCCAAAATTCAAAAGCGTCTTGGAAATGCAGCAACATCCCGACTACAAAGATACCACGCCGCTTTCGCTCTCACAAGCCAACGACTATTTAAAACAACGCGACTCGTTCCAGGCAAAAAATGATGTCCAGCGCGCTTATAAACTTGCCAAGCAAGATGAAGTAGCCCGCAAAGCCAATCAAGGGTGGATGAGTGGCTTTAAACAATTGACTGGGCAGTAATATATGACATGTCCAATAATTGACAATAATATATATATATTATATATAAATGCAATTGACCTTACAAAATTTCAATAAACATAAACATTATTTCTATCCTTTGCTTGTTACAATAATAATGAGTCTTATTTATAGTAAATATCAATCAGTCGAATATGATGATGAAAATATGCGAAATTATAAAATGGTCAAAAAATATTTATTGAACGATTCTTCTTTAGCTCAAAGCAAAAAACCAATCATTTGGATACACATGGTCTATGATATTAATGCCCGCTGGTGGCCGAGTTTTTCTTCACGTAATACCGATAATCTTAATCAGCCATATCAATATTTAACCATGAAATCAATTATTGATAAGTGCGGCGAGGATTTTAATGTGTGTTTAATTGACGATGATACCTTTACAAATATTATTCCAGGCTGGACTATTGATATGTCTCTCGTCGCCGACCCGATAAAAAGCAAAATCCGCCAATTAGCCTTGGCTCGTATATTATCCAATTATGGCGGTTTTCTTTTACCGAGTTCCTTCTTATGTTTTCAAAATCTTTACCCCCTTTATGAACGCTTAACCGCAGGTGGAAAAATGTTTGTTGGCGAAATGTTAGCACGAACTGGAGTATCCGATAAAGTCAATTTCTTCCCCAGCACTAAATTTATGGGTTGTCAAAAAGGCTGTCCGTTAATGGCGGAATATATTAATTACCTCGAAACCATTGTCTCAACCGATTTTACAGCTGAGAGCCATTTTATGGGTTCCTATGGGCGCTGGTGTTTTGAAAAAATAAATAAAGGTGAAATGAATATGATACCGGCTGATTTTATTGGTGCCAAAGATGAAAACGGTAAACCAGTTACTATTGAAATGTTAATGAGTAATAATTTTTTAAGTCTCTCGGGTAATGTGCAAGGGCTTTACATTCCTGCCGATGAAATACTAAAACGTACCGCCTTCCAATGGTTTGCCAGACTATCGGCAAAGCAGGCGTTGTCATCCGACACAACTATCGGGAAGTATCTGCTTATCGCACGCTAACTCTACCGTTTGACCTTCTACTAGCGTTTGACCTTCTACTAGCGTTTGACCTTCTACTAGCGTTTGACCTTCTACTAGCGTTTGACCTTCTTTGTAAATATAATACACTATTTCATAAGTAGAACTATTATATATCATTTTAGTCTCATACCTTATATTATTCGCATTGCATAATTGCCGCAAGATTGTAATGAACCGATTATAATCCATTTTCCGAGTGATGTAATGTTTTTTCGATTCATAATAATAAGGTTGGATGAGATCTATAAAATCAGGCATTAATTCCCGAAACACGAACTTTTTATAAAGTATTTTAGAGAATAAATAATACGTTTCATGATCTTCACCATTTTCCAGTAAAAACCCCCATAAAATATCTAATGGTATGAGGGTTTTAAATGTTTGATTTTTCATTTATATTATGCGCTTATAAAAATATTCACCAAATTATTCGTGAAATGCGCCAATTCTATCTCATCTTCGTGCACATTATTAAAAATGGTGATATACTTACACACTTGCGGGATAATAAGGTATTTTTCATCATCTGTTAATAAATCGGTCGACTTCAAATAGATAAAATAGTTATCCAAAATATCCATCACAGAATAGCCCCGATTAGACAAAGCGTAAATCAACTTGACGGCACCACGCAGGTCTTTGGTTTCTTTACATAATTGGGTATATTGATTAAATTCGTGAAAAGAGATATTGGTGCAGACCTTAATTGCCAGATCAATCGTTATTGCGCAATTTAATAATTTAAATTTTTCCAAATAGTTGACGATAATACGGATTGATTTATTACTAATCGAGAGAATAAAATCAATCACTTCCACCGAAATCGGGATTTGTTCGATGTCACAAATTTTATCAATAATTTTCCGTAATTTATCTTCCGGCAAATTACGCTTTTTAATAATTGTCAAACGTGATTGTAAACTGTCAATTACCTTTTGGTTATTAATACACGACCCGATAAAATGCACGTTGTGGCTATACTTATCTATATAATTTCGGAAGACTTGCTGACTTTGTTCATTGATAAAATCAATATCATCCACCACGAGGATCTTTTTCTTACCAATAACCGTACTGGAAGTTTGACAAAAGGTCTTTACCTCGGTCCGGTAATAGGATATTCCCTGTTCTTTCAAGTTATTAATATATAATATATTTTCACTATTACAGTCTTGTCGGTTATCATAGTATTCGTTGATGATCGCATTTATTAAGGAAGTCTTGCCGCAGCCCGAATCACCAATAAACAATATATTCAAAACATTCATTTCGATTAACGTTTGTAATAATTCAGTCAAATCGTCTTCAAGCTCAAAATTTTTCAGACAAATTGGTTGATATTTATATAAGAACGGTTTTTCCATTTGGATAATATATAATATTCGTTAATAACTATTTAAGTTTATATTGTCTCATTATAATAATCATGAGCAATCATTATGAAGCCCTCGGGGTAAATGAAAGCGCAAGCGCCGACGACATTAAGAAAGCTTACCGAAAGCTCTCACTACAATATCATCCCGACCGAAACAGTAATTCGGCGGAATCAACAACTAAATTTCAAAGTATTAGCGCCGCCTACGATATTATTGGCGACGAAGGTAAACGTCGGCAGTACGATGCGCAATTGCGAATGCCGAATATGGGAATGGGCATGCCTTTTCCGGGAGGGGGTATGCAATTTCCAGGAGGAGGTGGTATGCAATTTCCGGGCGGCATGCATTTTCAGTCTGGCGGTGCGCCAACTTTTTTTACCACCAGTAATATTGATATTGATCCTGCCGAGATTTTAAACTTCATTTCTTCTAATTTTTTCAAGGGAGGCGGGGGAGGTGGTGGCGGTATGTTTAGTATGGAGAATATAAAACAAAAACTCGCAAAACCCGTGCCGATTATTAAAACCGAGACCATCAGTCTCAGCAAAGCCTATACTGGCTTTAATATGCCGATTGAAATTACGCGCTGGATTGTAGAAAACGACGTCAAGCGTGAAGAGACTGAGACGGTTTATCTCCCCATTCCCAAGGGCGTGGATAATAATGAGATTATCGTTATGCGCGAAAAAGGCAATATTTTAAGCGAAAATAACAAAGGCGACATTAAAGTGTTTATTAAAATTCAAAATGATACTGAGTTTATACGCGATGGCTTGGATTTATGTTTAAATAAAACGATTTCATTAAAAGATGCCTTGTGTGGGTTCGCATTTGATATGAATTATTTGGATGGTCGTATTTTTAAATTAAACAACACAGTGGGAAATATTGTTACGCATAATTATAACAAAGTATTACAGGGTTTAGGAATGAAACGTGAAGAGCATGTCGGCAATTTAATTATAAACTTTAATGTCACTTTTCCGGAACATTTATCAGAAACGCAGATTGAAGCCCTGCGGGCAATTCTTTAATTATTATAATTTAAATATATAACATTATATAATATAATATATAATGTTCAAACGCTTATTGTTAGCTAGTAGTTTGCTAACTAATTTGCTATCTAGTTTTACAAATGCCGCACCAATTACATCGCAGATTGCCCGCACCGAAGGTTGCACCAGTATTATTAACAATAATAAGAACTATTTATTTTGTCAAACCCCCAAAAGTTGGCTGAACGCGCAAACATTTTGCGCCATGAGCGGCGGTGATTTATTATCCATTCGGAATGCGGAAGAAAGCGAGTGGATAAAGCAGCAACGTAATGAAACCAATACCTTAGCCACCGATGCCTGGATTACCTTAGAAACAAATAATTTCGTTTTTTGGAGTTGGAATATCATGTCACCAACTGGATTGCAAAACACGAATTGTGCTCGAGTGTTAGCGATCAGTAATGTGATTGAAGATATGTCGTGCAATGTTTTATTAAATTTTATCTGCGAACGCCCGTACAGGTCAACCTTAACCACGACAGATCATACCCATATGACTACATCCACACCCGACCTTCCATATTATACTAACTCCGCCTATTATGAACCAATGTTCATTATTTTCGGTCTATTAATTATTATGCTGATTATTATCCGCGTACAGATGCGAGATAAATACATTTACACCCGAAGGGTTGACGATATGCCGCAGACGACGGTACCTCCTACAATTCCACCTGTTCAACTTATGGAAAATCCTTATATGCGTGTTAAGTCAGATTATGCTATAAATACAAACGTGAAACCAAATAGTGAGGATGTACCTGGGTATTCTGTGCCTGATTATTCTGTACCTGGGTATTCTGTTCCTGCTTATTCTGTGCCCGATTATAGTGAAACAACGACGGATACAGGAAATTATTCTTATTTGGATGTTATTGTTTTGCCGACGGCTACAATGCCCATGTCACAGGCTACAATGCACCAGGCTACAATGCACCAGGCTACAATGCCCATGCCCGAGTCTAGAATTGGTTCATATACTTATATGCGTTAAATTATTTTAGTTACTTATAAAAATGTAAGCATAATGTTGCTTACATTTTTATACTTTATACTTTATACTTTATACCTTATACCTTATTCATAAAAATATAGGTGACAACATACTCACTCCCTTCGTTAAATTTGAAACTTTCACTAGACATTAAATAAAACAATCTCCATTTTTGATATTCACTATTAGTTTGTAATATTGTATGTATATAAGGATCTTCATACATTCGGTGTAACCAAGAATCAAGTGTTTTTGAATACTCTTTACCATTAATAATTTGCGAGTCAAATACTTTTAAAT
>Ga0114966_10000763_pt1 | contig 30504 bp, 25 predicted proteins | sample M_130207_XF_Meta_FD_87029 | JGI IMG/M metagenome (GOLD analysis project Ga0114966, IMG submission 87029) | Freshwater microbial communities from Lake Montjoie, Canada to study carbon cycling - M_130207_XF_MetaG | ecosystem: Environmental > Aquatic > Freshwater > Lake | place: Lake Montjoie... | reverse complement strand
CGCGTGGTGTTCTGGCTCATTTTTGATGACATCGCCCCGGTGTCATCAGTTGTGAGGCAACGTATCAATTACGCCCGCACCCTGATTCCTCCTCCGGTGTCATTTCATTTGAGTCAATTCGTGGAAGAATTCTTTTGGCACAAATGCTTGCGGGCTGCCGGGATGACTCCATAGTGCCTCCCCCATAAGGTGGCCGCCCTTCCGGAAGCGGAGCGCCCGAGGGAATTGCGGGGTGTAGCTTAGCTTGGTAGAGCGCCTGGTTTGGGACCAGGAGGTCGCAGGTTCGAATCCTGTCACCCCGACCATTTTTTTGGCGGATGGGGATTTTTTTGGAAAAAGGAAAAAATCCCTTGCGGATGGCATGCTGATAACTGAAACTCCGCGTCCATTTTGCCGCGAGGATTAGCCACCCTCGCTCTTTTCGTCTTGAGCACCGCCGCCGCCGTCAGCCCTACTTTATTTCCGCAGAAACACCGAGACGCAGAGGATGAATTTCGTCCTCTGCGTCTCGGTGTCTCTGCGGCTTTTTCGTGGAGCGAGGCCGGGCCGCAGCCCAAACCATAGATTTTTCGCGCTTTCTCCGTTGGCTGGTCGGCGGAGGGCAGAGCGCCAAGCAGCAACCAGTAAACCGAGCAATCACTTCCATGTCTGAACGCAAATACTTTGGCAAACTCCGGGAAGGCGCCGAACCGCCGAATCTCATCGAAGTCCAACTCGACAGTTACGTCGAGTTTCTCCAGCAGGACATCACCCCGGGCAAACGCAAAATGACCGGCCTGCAGGCGGTGTTTAAGGAAGTTTTCCCCATCCAGAGTTACGACGAAAAAATTACGCTCGACTTTGCCAGCTACGAAATCGGCGAACCGAAGCTCAGCATCCGTGAGGCCATGCGCGAGAGCCTGACTTTCAGCGCGCCTCTGCATGTGACCTTCCTGCTCAAGGAGGAGAAGGCGACCAAGGAGGAGAAGGTTTATATGGGCGAAATCCCGCTGATGACGCCACAGGGCACGTTTGTCATCAATGGCTCGGAGCGCGTCGTCGTGTCGCAGTTGCACCGTTCGCCGGGCATCTGTTTCGAGTCCTCGCTGCATCTCAACGGCAAAGTGCTGTTCAGCTTCCGCATCATCCCGGATCGCGGCTCGTGGGTGGAGGTGCAGTTCGACACAAACGACCTGCTTTACGTCTATCTCGACCGCCGCAAGCGCCGCCGGAAGTTTCTCGCGACGACGTTCCTCCGGGCGCTGGGCTACGGCTCGGACGAGGAAATTATCAAGATTTTCTACAAGGTGGAGAAGCTCAAGCTCAGCGAGAGCCTCGAAGAAGAAGAGATCGCGACCAAGGTGCTCATCGCCGACGTGCGCGATGGGGAAATCACTGTGGCGCGGGCCTTTGAGCCGCTGACCAAGGCGACCATTCGCCAAGTCATCGCGCTCGGGGTCAAGGATGTGCAGGTCGTGGATACGAAGCTCGACGACACCGTCATCAAGGCGCTGAAAAAGGATCCGGCGCACGACGAGGAAGAGGCGCTCAAAGACATCTACCGCCGCCTCCGCCCTGGCGACCCACCGACCGTGCCAAACGCGCGCGGTCTGCTGAAGCGCCTGTTTTTCGACCCGAAAAAATACGATCTCGGTCGGGTCGGTCGTCACAAATTAAACCAGAAGATGGCACTCGACGTGTCGCTCTCCGAGCGCACGATGACGAAGGAGGACTTTATCGCGGCGATGAAATATCTCATCGGCCTGCGCCGCGGCGAGGGCAACCTCGACGACATCGATCACCTCGGTTCGCGCCGCGTGCGCACCGTCGGGGAATTGCTCGCCAACCAGTGCCGCGTGGGCCTCGCCCGCACGGAGCGGTTGGTCAAGGAGCGCATGACGTTGTTCGACGTGAACATCGAAGGCATGACGCCGCAGAAGCTCATCAATCCGAAGGCGCTCTCCGCGGTCATCCGCGACTTCTTCGGGCGGAGCCAGCTCTCGCAGTTCATGGACCAGACCAACCCGCTCGCCGAGTTGACCCATAAACGCCGTCTCTCGGCCCTCGGGCCAGGAGGTCTCTCGCGGGACCGCGCCGGCTTCGAGGTGCGCGACGTGCATCCCTCGCACTACGGTCGCATCTGCCCAATCGAGACCCCCGAAGGCCCGAACATCGGCCTCATCTCGTCGATGTCCACCTTCGCCCGCATCAACGATTTCGGCTTCATCGAAACGCCATATCGCAAGGTCGAGAACGGTCGTGTAACCGACAAGATCGACTTCCTCACGGGCGACAAGGAGGAAAACTTCCTCGTCGCGCAGGCCAATGCCGCGTTCGATGAAAAGGGCCACTACACGAGCGACAAAGTAAGCGTCCGCTACCGCGGCGACTTCCTCGAAGTCGAACCGTCAAAAGTCCACTACATGGACGTCTCGCCCAAGCAGCTCGTCTCCGTCGCCGCCGGCCTCATCCCCTTCCTCGAGCACGATGACGCCAACCGCGCGCTGATGGGCTCGAACATGCAGCGCCAGGGCGTGCCGCTCCTCATTTCCGAGGCGCCGCTCGTCGGCACCGGCATGGAGGGAAAAGTGGCCCGCGATTCCAAAGCGGTGATCGTCGCCGAGGCCAATGGCAAAGTCGCCAGCGTCAGCGGCGATTTGATCGTTGTCACCAAGGACGGTCACTTGCCCGAAGGTAAAAAGAAGCTCAAGCACGACCCGGAAGAGGGCGTTTATCTCTACGACCTCCGGAAGTTCTTGCGCTCCAACGCGGGCACCTGCGTGAACCAAAAGCCGATCGTGAAAAAAGGCCAGTCCGTGAAGAAAGGCGACGTCATCGCCGACGGTCCGAACACCGACCAGGGCGAACTTGCCCTCGGCCGCAACGTGCTCGTCGCGTTCATGCCTTGGAACGGCTACAACTTCGAGGACGCCATCACCATTTCCGAGAAGGTCGTGAAAGAGGACATCTACACCTCGATTCACATCGACGAGTTCGACATCGGCGCCCGCGACACCAAGCTCGGCCCGGAGGAAATCACCCGCGACATCCCGAACGTCAGCGAGGAAGCGCTCCGCAACCTCGGCCCCGACGGCGTCATCCGCGTCGGCGCGGAAGTGAAACCAGGCGACATCCTCGTCGGCAAGATCACCCCGAAGTCCGAGACCGAACTCGCGCCCGAAGAGCGCCTCCTGCGCGCCATCTTCGGAGAGAAAGCGGCCGACGTGAAAGACACGTCGCTGACCGTCCCCTCCGGCACTTACGGCATCGTCATGGATGTGAAAGTGTCGAGCCGGAAGGAAGTCACGCGCATCAAGCTCTCGCCGACGGAAAGCAAGCGTCAGGCGAAGGTCATCGACGAAGATTACGCGAAGCGTAAGGACGAACTGCATGAGCAGCTCACCGAGGCGCTCTCGAACATCCTCCTGGGCGAAAAAATCCCGCTCGATGTGGTCAACGCCCAGACCGGCGAGATCATCATCCCGGCCAATCGCAAGATCACCAAGACCCTGCTCCGCAAGCTCGCCGGCGTCTATGACCACGTCGATATCGACCCATCGCCGATCCGTAATAAGATCCGCGAAATCATCGGCCAGTTCGAGCCGAAGTTTGCCGAACTCGAACTCGAGCGCGAGCGCTCCATGGACAAGGTCGAGAGCGGCGACGATGTCGATCCCGGCATCATTAAGCAGGTCGTCGTCTACGTCGCCTCGAAGCGCAAGCTCTCGGTCGGCGACAAGATGGCCGGTCGTCACGGCAACAAGGGCGTCGTCGCCCGCATCGTGCCTGAGGAAGACATGCCATTCCTCGCCGACGGTACGCCGGTCGATATCTGCCTCAACCCGCTCGGCGTGCCTTCGCGTATGAACGTCGGCCAGGTGCTTGAAACCCACCTCGGCGTCGCCGCGAAAGCGCTCGGCTTCAAGGTCGCCACGCCCGTCTTCGACGGCATCCACGAGTCCCTGATTTTCGACTACCTCAAGCAGGCTCGGAAGGTCGAGGGCTACACCTGGATCAACGAGACCGGCAAAGCCACCGTCTATGACGGGCGCACCGGCGACGCCTTCGACCAACCCATCGTCGTCGGCTACATCTACATGCTGAAACTTGGCCACTTGGTCGCCGACAAGATCCACGCCCGCGCGGTCGGACCTTACTCGCTCGTCACCCAGCAACCGCTGGGCGGCAAGGCGCAGTACGGCGGCCAGCGCTTCGGCGAGATGGAAGTGTGGGCGCTCGAAGCCTACGGCGCGGCCTACACGTTGCAGGAACTCCTGACCGTGAAATCCGACGACGTGGCCGGACGCACGCGCATCTACGAGTCCATCGTCAAAGGCGATAACTCTCTCGAAGCCGGCACGCCGGAGAGCTTCAACGTGCTCATCAAGGAAATGCAGTCTCTCGGCCTCGACGTGAAAGTCGGCGGCAAAGCGCCCGCGGCGTTGACCGCCGGGCTCCTCTAACCATCGCAACCTACCAACCAACAGAATAGCTATATGAGCGAACCTACATTTCGTGAATTGATGGGTGAAGAACGCACGGTCGGCTTTGACCAGGTCGGCATTACTGTCGCCGCACCGGAAAACATCCGGTCCTGGTCGAGCGGTGAGGTCAAAAACCCCGAGACGATCAACTACCGGACCTTCAAGCCCGAGAAGGGGGGCCTTTTCTGCGAGCGCATCTTTGGTCCCACCCGGGACTGGGAGTGCACCTGCGGAAAATACAAGCGCATCAAACACAAGGGCGTCATCTGCGACCGTTGCGGCGTCGAAATCACGCTCTCCCGCGTGCGCCGCGAACGCATGGGTCACATCGAACTGGCCGTGCCGGTCACGCACATCTGGTTCTATAAGTGCATGCCTTCGCGCATCGGCCTCATGCTCGACATGAGCGGACGCCAACTGGAGCGCGTCATCTATTATGAGGACTACCTCGTCATTGACCCCGGCCAGACCCCGCTGACCAAGTGTCAGCTCCTGACCGAAGTGGAGTACCGCGAAGCCGTCGAGCAATACGGTGAGACCTTCACCGCTGGGATGGGTGCCGATGCGATTCGCAAGCTCCTCGCCACCGTCGATCTCGCCGAGAACCAAAAGGAACTCGAAGAGGCGATGGGGAACACGCGCTCCAAGCAAATCCGCAAGAAGCTCGCCAAGCGCCTCAAGCTCGCGCAGGGCTTTGCCAACTCGCACACCCGCCCCGAGTGGATGATCCTCGAAGTGCTGCCCGTCATCCCGCCCGACCTGCGCCCGCTCGTCCCGCTGGAAGGTGGACGTTTCGCGACCAGCGATCTCAATGATCTCTACCGCCGCGTCATCAACCGCAACAACCGGCTCAAGAACCTGCTCCAGCTCAAGACGCCCGACGTCATCATCCGCAACGAAAAGCGCATGCTTCAGGAAGCCGTCGATGCGCTCTTCGACAACGGCCGCCACGGTCGCGCCGTCACCGGTGCGGGCAACCGTCCGCTCAAGTCGCTGTCCGACATGCTCAAGGGCAAAGGCGGACGTTTCCGCCAGAACCTGCTCGGCAAGCGCGTCGATTACTCGGGCCGCTCGGTCATCGTCATCGGGCCGGAACTCAAGCTGCACCAGTGCGGTCTGCCCAAGAAAATGGCGCTCGTGCTGTTCGAGCCGTTCATCATCCGCCGGCTCAAGGAACTCGGCTACGTCCACACCGTGCGCAGCGCGAAGAAGATGATCGAGAAGCAGACACCGGAGATCTGGGACATCCTCGAGGAAGTCACCAAAGGTCACCCGGTCTTGCTGAACCGCGCGCCGACCCTGCACCGCCTGTCGATCCAAGCCTTCGAGCCGCAACTCATCGAGGGCGAGGCCATCCGCATTCACCCGCTCGTCTGCACCGCTTACAACGCGGACTTCGACGGCGACCAGATGGCTGTCCACGTCCCGCTATCCGTCGAGGCGCAGATGGAAGCGCGCATGCTCATGCTCGCGCCGAACAACCTGTTCTCGCCCGCCAGCGGCAAGCCGATCACCACACCGTCGCAAGATCTCGTGCTCGGCTGCTACTACCTCACGCAGAACCCGCGCAAGCTGCAGGCCGGCAAGACCGCCGACCGCATGCCGCTCTTTGCCGAATCGAGCGAAGTCGAGTTCGCCATGGCCGAGGGCAGCGTGAAAGTTCACGACTGGATCCGGTTCAAGAACCCCGACCTCGGCAAGCCGAGCGTCTATGGCGATGAGACCAAACACGTCATCGAGACCACCGCGGGCCGTGTCGTCTTCAACGAAATCTGGCCGCAAGGCGTGGGCTTTTTCAACAAAGCCTGCGGCAAGAAGCAGATCTCCGATGTCATCTTCCGCACCTATCAGGCGGCGGGCCACCAAGCCACCGTCGATACCCTCGACCGGCTCAAGGAACTGGGCTTTTACTGGGCCATGAAGGCGGGCGTTTCCATCGGCATCATCGACATGATCATTCCGAAGGAGAAGGCCACCGAGCTCGACAGCGCCTACAAGCAGATCGCCGTCGTTGAGAAGCAGTACCGCTCCGGCATCATCACCGACGGAGAGCGCTACAATAAGATCATCGACGTGTGGACCCATGCGGGTAACACCATCGCCGACTCCATGCTCCAGACCCTCGAACACAATGAGGGCCGCAAGGAACTCAATCCGGTCTACGTCATGGTCGATTCCGGTGCGCGCGGTAACAAACAGCAGGTGAAACAGCTCGCCGGCATGCGCGGCCTCATGGCCAAGCCCAGCGGCGAAATCATTGAGCGCCCGATTACGTCCAACTTCCGCGAGGGGCTGAACGTGATGGAATACTTCATCTCCACGCACGGCGCGCGCAAAGGTCTCGCCGACACCGCGCTCAAGACCGCCGACTCCGGCTACCTCACACGCAAGCTCGTCGATGCCTCGCAGGACGTCATCATTTACGAGGACGACTGCGGCACCACGCTCGGCATCGTCGTGCGTCCGATTTACGAGGGCGACGAAGAGGTCGTGGATCTCAGCACCCGCCTGATTGGGCGAGTGAGTTGTGAGACGGTGAAAGATCCCGTGACCGGCACCACCGTGCTGAAGAAGAACACGCTGATTGACGAAAAGACCTCGCACGCCGTTGAGAAGATCGGCATCGAGCATCTTAAAATCCGGTCTGTCCTGACTTGCGAAAGCAAGCGCGGCTGCTGCGCGAAGTGCTATGGCCGCAACCTTGCCACCGGGCAGATGGTCAAGCTTGGCGAGGCGGTCGGCATCATCGCCGCGCAGTCCATCGGCGAGCCGGGCACCCAGCTCACGATGCGGACCTTCCACATCGGCGGCGTCGCCTCGGGCACCTTCAAACAACCCATCGTCAAGGCCAAGAACGATGGCGACATCCGCTTCAACGACCTCAAGGCCGTGCTGAACACCGAAGGCCAATGGGTCGCGCTGAATAAGAACGGCAGCATCACCATCCACACCAAGGACGGGCGCGAGGTCGAGCGCTACACCATCGTGGTCGGTTCCACCATTACCGTGGCCGACGGCGGTAAAGTGAAAAAGGGCGAAGCCTTCATCCAGTGGGATCCGCACAACGTGCCAATTCTCACCGAGAAGGCGGGTAAAGTGGAATTCCGCGACATGATTCCCGGGGTCACCGTGAAGAGCGAAATCGACGAAGCCACCGGCCTCAAGGGCACGGTCGTCATCGAGCACAAGGAGGACCTCCACCCGCAGCTCGTCATCGTCGATGAAAAGACCAAGGAGATCCTGGCCAGCTACTCCATTCCGGCCGGCGCGCACGTCGCCGTCACGGAGGGTAAAAAGATCCAGGCCGGTTCACTCCTCGCGAAAACTCCGCGCAAGGTCGCGAAGACCAAGGACATCACCGGCGGTCTGCCGCGCGTGGCTGAACTCTTCGAGGCCCGCCGTCCGAAAGACGCCTCCGAGATCGCCAAGATCGACGGCACTGTCGAGATCGGCGGCACCATCCGCGGCAAGCGCAAGATCATCGTCACCGACGTCGAGACCGGCGCCGAGGAAGAGCATCTCGTGCCGATGCAAAAGCACATCATCGTCCTCAAGGGCGACTTCGTGAAAAAAGGCCAGCAGCTGACCGACGGCCCGGTGGTCCCGCACGACATCCTCGATGTCTGCGGCCCGCAGGCACTCCAGGAATATATGGTCAACGAAGTGCAGGAGGTTTACCGCCTCCAGGGCGTGGAAATCGCCGACAAGCACATCGAGATCATCGTCCGCCAGATGCTGCGCAAAGTGAAAGTCACCGAGCCCGGCGATACCACGCTCCTCTGGGGCGACCAGATCGACCGACTCGCCTTCGAGAAAGAGAACGAGGAAGTCGTCAAGAAAGGTGGCAAGCCCGCCGAGGCCGTCCCCGTGCTGCTCGGCATCACCAAAGCCTCGCTCGAAACCGACTCCTTCATCTCCGCCGCCTCGTTCCAGGATACCACCCGCGTCCTCACCGAAGCTGCAACCCTCGGTCGCGTGGACAACCTCCGCGGCTTCAAGGAGAACGTCATCATGGGGCACCTCATCCCGGCCGGCACCGGCTTCCCGATCCATCGCGACATCAAAATCGTGAACTTCGGCGACGCCCTTCCCGGAGGCGACGAATCTAGCGAAGCCGAGCCCGCTGTCGGCTAAAGGCAGCTCGTCCAAAACTGAATCCGCGAAGGTCGAAGGCCGCTTGGTCTTCGGCCTTCGCTGTTTTTCGAGGCAGTATTTTCGCAGTAAAAATCCGCGACGGAGCCCGGAGCCGTGTTAAAGATACGGGGTAGTCGCAGTTGTAGCGCCTTTCCATCTCCCTCCTCACCAACATGAATCCCGAACCAGAAGAATTTTCCGCTGAGTTACCCGAGGAAGCTCCGCTGCCACCGCCGGCTCCAGCGCGCAGGAAGCTGACGATCTGGCAGAAGATCATCGCGAGTAAAATTCTCGTCGTCAGCGTTATCGTTCACGTGATCTTTGGTGCCGGAGCGGCGGTCTATGTCGTCCAGAGCCAGCAGGCGAAGCGGGTGCAGACCTTCAAAGGTGGACCGCCCGCCGTGAGTGCGAGCAGTCGTGCGCTGGAGCACAAGGTGTCGATGGCCAAGAAGAAGGCCTCCATGAGCGCGCCGGCGCAGGCCAAGCGGATCAGCGTTGCGGGTGCGCTCAGCAAGGTCGCGTTGCCCGAAATCATTACGATGCCGAGCGCCACGACGGTCGTCCCGAACCGGATGGGAGGAATGGGTGGAAATGGCATGGGGATGGGCATCGGTGGCTTGGGGGGCACGGGCGATGGAGGCGGTGGTTTTCCCATGCCGCAGATCATGGGCGACCGCTGCAGCGTGGTGACCCGCGCCACGGCGATGCGCAACAACGGCGGCAACCAGCAGTGCGAGGACGCCATCATCAAAGGACTGCGCTGGCTCAAGGCACAGCAGAACGCGGACGGTTCATGGGGTCAGGAGTATTCCGCCGCCATGACCGGACTGGCGCTGCTCAGCTTTATGGGTCACTGCGAGCGGCCTTCGTCCAAAGAATTCGGACCCAATGTCAGGAAGGCGATTGATTATCTGCTGACGTTGAACGGCAGCGGCGGATTGCTTTCCAAGGCCGGCGGCCACTCCCCGGCTTACGAGCACGGGATCGTCACCTACGCTCTCGGTGAGGCCTATATCCTCACTCGTGAACCCAAGATCGCCGAGGTTTTCAAAACGGCCGTGGGTAAGATCGTTTATGGGCAGAGTCCGGACGGAGGTTGGTCCTATGGCTACAGCAAAGGCAAGGGCGACACCTCAGTCAGTGGCTGGCAGGTGCAGGCGCTGAAGGTGGCCAAAATTAGCGGGCTGGGCATTTCCGGGGTCGAAGACGCGTTAAAAAAATCCGCTGGGAATATCCTCCGCGTGCGAGGTGCCAGAGGAGGGTTTGGCTATACTGACCCAGGAGACGACCGGCCTGCGATGACGGCTGTGGGTATCCTAGTTCTTCAGATGGTCAATCAAGAGCGCGGACAAGTCGTCCGCCAAGCGCTGGATTTACTGATCGATGGGAAGGACCTCCCCAAACTCAACTACGCGAATGCCAATCTCTATGCGTGGTATTACGCCACCCAGGCGTGTTTCCAGCACCGGGGCCCTAGTTGGGTGAAGTGGAACCGCGAGTTTCAGCCCGAACTCCTGAAAGGGCAGGCTGCCGACGGTAGTTGGAATCCGACAACGGGAGACCTGCACACTGGGGGTGCCACCACGGTGGACGGTCAAATCTATCGCACGTCGGTTTGCATCCTCATGCTCGAGGTCTATTACCGCTACCTTTCGAGCAGCCGCATTTAGTCACCCGGGATGTCCATTGCCACCAAGACTGGAGACGACGGCACGACCGGCCTGATGTATGGCCGCCGCGTTCCAAAGACCGATCCCCGCATCGCGGCGAATGGCGCAGTCGATGAACTCAACGCCGCCCTCGGCATGGTTCGCGCCACTGTCGCCGATCCATTTGTCACGGACGCCGTGCTCGCGATTCAAAAGGAACTCGTGCTCCTCATGGGCGAACTCGCCGTTCTACCCGAGGACCGTGAGCGCTACACGGCGGGCGGTTTCCATTTTGTGGAAAAGGCGATGGTGGATGTGCTGACGGGGCGCATCGACGACCTCGAAAAAAACCACAAGATCAGCTATCAAGGGTGGGCCACGCCCGGTGCCACGCTGGGCTCCGCTACGCTCGATGTCGCCCGCACCGTCTGCCGCCGCGCCGAGCGTCACGTCGCGGTCCTCGCGGAAACGAACCCGCCGGTAAACGGCGAAATCCTCCGCTATCTCAACCGGTTGTCGGACCTCTGCTGGCTCTGGGCGCGGTGGCTGGAAACCCGCGCGAACCCGCCGGCCGAATAGGGCATCCGCCGGTTCCGCTCCCGCGGCGCTCAGCGGACGCTGCCGAATTCCGCGCGGCGGTTTTTCGCCCACGCGCTTTCGCCGGAACTCGTGGCCGCCGGCATCTCCGCGCCGAAACTGACCGTCTGGACTTTCCCGGCATCCACCCCGCCGCGGATCAGCGCCTCCCGCACCGCTTGGGCCCGGCGCTCGCCGAGGCCCCGGTTGTATTCCGGCGTGCCGCGTTCGTCGGTGAAGCCGGCGATGATCACGTTGTTGCCCGCGCTTTTCAGGAAGCTCGCGACCTCGTCGATCTTTGCGCGCTCTCTGCCATCAATGGCGTAGCTGTCGAAACCGAAATAGACCGAACGAAACTTCGAGCGATCAACGTTGGAACCCAGGAAAGAAACGCCCTCCTGGCGCTCGGGCAGCGGCGTGCCGTTCACAAAGTCGCCGTCCAGGCCGCCGCCGCCTTTGCCGAGGCTTTTCTTTCCGCCCGTGCAGGCGGTGAGATGCAGGGCGCCGAGCGTGGCGATTGCGAGTGAAAGGTAGCGGAGGGTTTTCATAGGAATCGGATGGAAGGGTTTTAGCGCGACCACGTGGGTTCGGAGACTTTGCCAAAGCCACTCAGCAGCGTGGTCTTTTGGCCGGTTTGTGTGTCGAACAAAAAGAGCGATCCGCCTTCGGCGAAAATGAGGTGCCGGGAATTCGCACCCCAAGCCGGACCTTCGCCCGCGGCCAGAATCCGGCTGCTGCCGCCTCCGACATCGATCAAGGCGATGGAAAAGCCTCCCCCGGACCGCACGGTGAAGGCCACCTTCTTGCCGTCGGGCGCCCAGTTCGGCTCGGTATTGTAGCTGTGACCCGTGCTGAGCAGGCGCGCCGCCCCGCCGCCCGAGGAAATACGATAGAGCTGCGGCGTGCCGCGGTCGTCGCTCGAATAAATGATCTCACCGCCATCCGGCGACCACGTCGGCGTGCTCTCGACCCCCGTCGTGCGCGTCAGTCGCCGCGCGCCGCCGCCGCCCGCGCCCGTGGTGTAAAGCTCGGGGTTGCCATCCTTGCTCAGGATCACGGCGAGCTGGCGGCCGTCCGCGGAGTAGCTCGCGCCGGTATTGGTGCCGGGGAATTTGATGATGCGACTGCGCGCCCCGTTCCCGAGTTCGATTTCGTATACATCCGCGTAGCCGCTCTTGTAGCCGGTGTAAACCAGCGTGCGCCCATCCGGGCTGAGCCGCGGGCCGACGCTGATGTTCGCATCGTTGGTGAGCTGGTGGACGTTGAAGCCGTCGGCATCGGCCACGTAAATCTCCTTGTGTCCGCTGCGGCTCGAAACGAACGCGACCTTGGTGTTCGCGAAGCCCTTGCTTGTCGTCAGCGTCTCCACGATCGCATCGGCAAACGCATGCACCTTGCCCCGCGCCGTGCCGCTGAAACTCTCACTCAGCACCGTCTTGCCCGCGCGATCCGTCACGTTCCCGGCGAGGTTGCCGCCGGCCGAGGTCCCGCCGACGACAAAGCCGGCGCTCGCCGCCGGCACGAGGGTGAAGCAACCGGAGAGGGCGAGGTCGTTCTGCAAAATCTTCGCCACCTGGGCGCCATCCGCGCCACTGATCGTGCCGATGGCCACGGCGATCTTGTCGCTCTTGCTGATCGTGATCGAGGGTGTCTCGGCACCGGGCGCGAGCGCCGAGCCGGCAAAAAAGGTGAACGCGAAAACGGCCAACGCGTGGGATATATTCATGGCGCGCGGAGCCTACGGGGGCGGTGCGAAAAACGGAATCCCAATGATCCCGCTTCCGCAAAATATCTTCGTTGCCGGGGGGCAGTCACTGGTTCTGCAGTTCGCTGATTCCGGGCTGGGCAAAGCGGGGTCGCTTGCTAGCCTTCGAGGGGGTTTCCATGCACCGCACTCTCATTCTCCGTTTCCTCGGCGCTGTGGCGCTGGTCGCTTTTGCCTCCGGGTGCGCGCTGCTGCCGCCGCCGCCAAAGCCGAAACCGAAGCCGCTGGCGCCCCAGCCGCCGACGAAAAAATCCTATTGGAACGCGGAGGCGGTGACGGGCGAACCGGCGATCGTCATCAATCTGAGCGAGCAGCGGGCGCATTTTTTCCGGAATGATAATGAAGTGGCGCAGTCCCCGATTTCCAGTGGCAAGCGGGGTTTTGAAACACCGACGGGCAGTTTCAAAGTCATCCAGCTCGACAAGAATCACGCCTCGAATCTCTACGGGGAATACGTGAGCGCATCCGGCAGCGTGGTGCAGAGCAATGTGGACGTGAACAAGCACCAGCGGCCCGACGGGGCGAGTTTCCGGGGTGCGAAGATGCCCTTTTTCATCCGCTTCAATGGGGGTATCGGCATGCACGGAGGGCGGCTGCCGGGCTACCCGGCTTCGCATGGCTGCGTGCGGATGCCGCGCGCCATGGCCGCGCACTTCTTTGCCAATGCGCCGCTCGGCACGCCGGTCACGGTGACTGGCTCCGCGCGGACCCGGGCAGAGCCGAGCCGCCCGGCGAAAAAGGCCGGCACCACGCCCGCCCAGCCCGTGCCAGCGACGCCCGCTGAACCTGTTCCGCCCGATGCGGCTACGCCGCCCGCTCCGGCTCCCGAGAGCGCGCTATAGGTGGAGCCGGCACCGGAAAAGCCACCCGCGCCGAAACCCGAGCCAGCAACTCCCGCGGGCGCTTAGCTCTCGGCGGCGGCGGGCGGATGGCAGCCGCAGGATGGCCCGCAGCCTTGCGCGCCCATCACGCGCACTTGGAGGTCGATCTCCTGAAAGGCGATCTGGTCCCGGACGTGACTGAGGAAACTCACGGTCATGCTGTCGGGCGGTGTGGCGCAGTCGAGCTGGAGACGCAGCGGCAGGCCGGTGAGCGCGGGGTAGGCCTCGGCCATTTCGCCATCCAGCGCGAAGGCGAGGTAGGCGTTGATTTTTTCCTGGAGCTGAAACAGCCGCAGCTCCGATCCATCCCACGGGCGCGGTTCGAGCATGATGAGCGCGACCGTGGGGGTCTTGGCGTCGTGGGCCACGATGTCGATGACGTGCGCGTGCTCGACGCCGCGCGGGGAGTTGGGTTCGGGGATCATGAAAAGGTGCAGGTGCTAACCTGCCGGACGGCGCGCGGCAACGAGCAACCACCCGCCCAACCCGCCGCCGACGAGGAACAGCGGGAGCAGACTCCAGCGGCTCATGGGCCAGAGCAGTTCGCCGAGATTGCAGGACGCCCATGCCGTCTGCGGGCTGCGCAGCGGCCAGAGGCCGTAGCCGAGCAGGCCGTCGAAGACGTTCACGGTATTGACGGAAACGGGGCCGCGGATGGAGGCAAGCTGGAGGGGTTCGCGGTCGCCGCGATCCACGGCGGCGCGGGTGTCGCGCCGCAGCTCGGCGATCTTGGTGGTGCGTTCGGTTTCGTCGGGGATTTCCGTGGTGAGGCGGCGCTCCTCGTTGGCGAGGTGGATGGAAAGGAGTTGCTCGGTGAGCGCGCCGATGTGGCCGGTGAAAAAAAGCGGGGCGGCGTATTCGGTGACGATGTTGCACCAGAAGTCGTCCTTGCGATGGGCGTCGTCCACGCGGGCGTGACCGCCGACGGCGAGGGAGTTTTGCGCGTCGGTCGCAGTGAGGAGGAACTGCTGCGCGACGGAGACCGCGAGCAGGACCAGCGCGGTTTTTTTCCACCGCAGAAAAGCGACGACGAGCGGCAGCGCGAGGAAGGGCAGGGCGGGCACGAGGTAGCGCGGGCCGGCGGAGTAGCCGCCGTGGTAGCCGTTGAAGCTGGCGTTCACGAGGAAGAACCAGCCGAAGATCGCGAGGCCGAGTCGGGCCTCGGCGGCGAAGGTCCTCCCGCGCAGCCACTCGAACCAGCCGACGAGGCCGAAAAGGAGCACCGGTGAAAGCCAGAAAATGCCGCGATACGGCGACACCGCGAGCAACCCGGCGACGTAGCCCGAGGGTGCGCCGAACATGCCGAGCGAGCCTTGCGGATCTTTGAAGATTGGATTCTGGAAGTCGTTATTCAGCGCGAAGGGCGAGCCGAAATTGGTCGTGTGATACCAGCCGAGGAGCAGCGCGGGGAGGAGCCCGCCGAGGGAGAAAAGCACCGCGCGCCGCCAATGCACGGGCCGCGGGGCGAGCAACGCGTAGAGTCCCAGCGCGATGACCGCGCCGCCGGCGACATAGTTCGTGACGACCGCGCAGCCCGCGCAGAAACCCGCGAGCACCGGGTGCGGGCTGGACGGACGCAGAAAGTAGAAGCTCGCAAGGAGCAGGACGGCGGTGAGGTTGTGGTCGAAAAGTAACGTGCCGAATGGGAAGAACGTCGTGCCAAAGGCGAACGCGAACGTGGCGAGCAAGGCCGGCATTTTCGCCCCGCCGGCGAAATCGCAGGCCAGCCGGAAAAAGAGCACACACCCGAGCGCGGAGAGGAGTCCGACGCTGAGGATCGTCGTCAGCCACGCGTTGAGATTCATGGTCCACCAATGATCGGGCGAAATCCCGAGCGCGCGCTCGACGTGAAAGATCGCGAAGTAGGCGGGCAGCGCGAGGAAGGAGGTGCCGGGCGGTTTGTTTGGGTGGAAATGGCCGGTGTGCGGGACGTAGGCCACGTCGCCCGAGGCGCAGAGGGTGTGCATCGGCTCCTCGACGGTCCCCTCCGCAGTGGGCCGTCCGCTGATCGGGAAGAACTTCCACGCGCCATCGACCCAGCACAGCGCGTGGCGTTGCCCGTCGAAGTCATACTCCGCATGGTCCAGCGGCAGGCGCACGAGGTCGTCCGTGGCCGGGTCGCGCTGATAGACGAGGAAGTTATCAATCGCGAACCGCCCCTCCTCGACCATCGCGCGCACTTCGGCGAAGCGGGAATTCTGGTTCCACCCGCCGCCCTGATGGAAATACGCGAACACGAACAGCACCGTGAGGAAGAGGACGAGTTCGAGACGCGTGAGGCGGGGCATGGGGAAAATGACGAATGACGAATGAAGAAGGACGAGGGAAGTCTGAATGTCGAAGCGCCCGTGATTCGCTCCTGCGAGATTGGGCATTCCTTCGTCCTTCGTCATTACTCATTCGTCATTCCACTCCCATGCTCTCCCGTCGCTCTTTTCTCCAGACGCTCGCCGCCACGGGTTCCGCCGCCGCCTTGGACGGCCCGCTTTCCGCAGCGGAGATCGCGCCGCTGAAAATCCAGATCAAGCTCGGCATGGACAACTTCGCGGTGCGCGCGATGGGCTGGAAAGCGCCGCCGCTCCTCGACTATGCCGCGGCGCTCAAACTCGACGCGCTCCTCATTTCCGACCTCGACGCCTTTGACTCGCTGACCAACGCCGACCTCCGCGAAATCGCGAAGAAAGCACGCGGGCTCGGCATTGATCTTTTCGTCGGCTGCAATCTCGATTCCGGCAATGCCGCGTGGACGCTCGAAGACCCGCTCGAAGTGCTCGCCACGCTCGGGCCGCTGACCATTTGCTCCTCGCTGCGCGACGACATGATCTGGGAAACGCCCGACGGCGCCTCCGTGCAGTGGACGGCCTGCGGCGAGGGGCTCATCGACTGGAAAAAATACGCCGCCCGCTGGGCCGAGCTGTGCCCCGCGGTGCCGATGATGATCGAGACGATCTCGGGCTTCGCGAAAAACTTCGCCTACAAGAAGGACGATTTCTGGCAGCACTACGACAAGCGCCCCGAGCGGCTCGCCGCCTTTGAGGCGCTTGCGAAACGCGGCCAAGTGCTCCCGCCTTTCAAACCCGCCGATGGAGCCGACAGAAAGCTCGCCGAGCAGGACTACCAAAAGGGCGAACTTGAACGGTCGATCAAGTATCTCCGCGAGCAGATCGGGCTTGGGACGAAGGGGTAGCCCGCTTCAGTTGCCAGACAGGTCGTCGGGCGCTTCCGCCACGAGCTGAAACCACGGGCCGAAGGTGCTCGTGACCTCGCGCCACAGCCGCGGGCAGCGCTCCAGGTCCAGCATCTCGCGCGCGGGCTTTTGCAGAAGCCACGAGGACGACGCGATCTCCGCCTCGATCTGGCCCGGGCTCCAGCCCGCGTAGCCCACGAACGCGCGCACCACCGCCATTTCCGCCGCCGCCTGCTCCGCCTCGTCGATCACCAGATGATGCCGGCACTCCATCCGCTCCGCCTCCGCGCTCCAATGAAACGACGCGAAAATGAGCTGATCGGTGGACACCGGCCCGCCGAGAAAAACGGGCACCCCGGCGAGTCTGCCGAGATCGCGATCCGGCAGAAACTCCGCCACGGTGCGGCCCGACGGGCGGTTCAGCGTGAGGCCGAAAGCACCATCCTCCACGCTGTGTGCCGAGAGAAAGAGTACGGATTTGGCAAAATTCGAGTCGCGCAGATTGGGGTGCGCGATGAGGAGCGAGCCGGCCAGGCTGATCGAGGAAGAGCGGGATTCGCGCACGCCGGGAGACTAGAATTCGGCGACCAATTCGCAAGCCCGAGTCGGTCTGTCTTTTCGCGTGTCTCGCCGCCTTCCTTTGTTACCTTCTGCCCCCGACATGCCGAGCACCGCCACATTTCTGACCATCGCCGGACGCGAATTTCGTTCGCGCCTGCTTCTCGGCACGGGCAAATTTTCCTCGAACGCGACGATGGCCGGGGCGCTCGAATCCAGCGGCTGCGAGATCGTGACCGTGGCGCTGCGTCGGGCCGATCTCTCGGGCAAAGGCGACCCCTTCGCGAACATCCTGGATTTCATCGATCCGAAAAAATACCTGCTGCTGCCGAACACCAGCGGTGCCATGAACGCCGAGGAAGCCGTCCGCCTCGCGCGGCTCGCCGCGGCGGCGGGTTTGCCGCAGTGGGTGAAGCTCGAAATCCATCCCGACCCGCGCTACCTGCTGCCCGATCCGATCGAGACTTTGAAAGCGGCGGAGATCTTGGTGCGCGAAGGTTTCACCGTGCTGCCCTACATCAATGCGGACCCGGTGCTGGCCAAGCGCCTCCAAGATGTCGGTACCGCCACGGTCATGCCGCTCGGCTCGCCCATCGGCAGCAACCGCGGCCTCGAAACCCGTGCGCAGCTCGCGATCATCATCGAGCAGGCCACCGTGCCCGTCGTCGTCGATGCCGGCCTCGGCGCGCCGAGCCAGGCCGCGGAAGCGCTGGAAATGGGCGCCGACGCCGTGCTCGTGAACACCGCCATCGCCATCGCCGCCGATCCCGCGCGCATGGCCCGCGCTTTCAAAGCCGCCGTCGAAGCCGGCCGCGAAGCCTTCGAGATCGGCCTCGCCGACCGCCTTGACGCGGCCTCCGCGACCAGCCCGCTCGCGGCTTTCCTTCGTGTTGTTTGATCGCCTCTTGCCTGCCGGAAACACCTGCCTAATCTCCTCCCTGTGGACTACACGAAAATCATCACCGTGGAACCAGGCAAACGCAGCGGTCAGCCGTGCATCCGCGGTCTGCGCATGACGGTCACCGATGTGCTCGACTACCTCGCCGGCGGCACCACGCAGGAAGAGTTGCTCGCTGAATTCCCCGACCTCACGGACGAAGATATTCGCGCTTGTTTCGCGTTCGCTGCGGATCGCGAACGCCGTTGGATGAATGTGCCGGCGTGAAGCTGCTTTTCGACGAGAATCTGCCGGGCTCTCTCCCGCAGCGTCTGGCCGATCTCTTTCCCGGCAGCGTCCACGTTCGAGATGTCGGTTTGAAGCAAGCGGCGGACTCCGTCATTTGGGAATTCGCCGTGAATCAGGGATTCGTGATTGTCTCGAAGGACAGTGATTATCGCCAGATGAGCGCGCTGCGCGGCCATCCTCCAAAGGTCATCGACTGGCGCGTGGGCAACTGCACGACCGCTACGGCGGCGGATTTGCTGCGGAGATATTCCGCAACGATCCACACGTTTGTTTTGGACAAGACGAAGTCGCTACTGTCTCTCCCTTGAAACCGCCCATGCCCCTCCTCGAAGTCAAAAACCTCCGCACCTGGTTCCCCGTCACCGGCGGCGTGCTCCGCCGGCACATTGACGATGTGAAAGCGGTCGATGATGTGAGTTTCACCATTGAGCCCGGCACGACCGTCGGGCTGGTCGGCGAAAGCGGGAGCGGCAAGTCCACGATTGGGAAAACCATCCTCAAGCTCGTGACCGCGACCAGCGGGCAGATTCTTTTCGACGGGCGCGACATCCTGCCAATGAGCGAGAGCGAGTTCCGCCCGCTGCGGCGCGAGATCCAGATGATCTTCCAGGACCCGTTCGGCTCGCTGAATCCCCGGCACACCATTTTCCAAATCGTCGGCGAGGCGCTCGAGATTCATTTTCCCACAATGAAGGGCGGCGAGCGCCGCGACCGCGTGACCGAGCTGATGAAACAGGTCGGGCTGAAACCCGAGATGATGGAGCGCTACCCGCACGAGTTCAGCGGCGGCCAGCGGCAGCGCATCGGGATCGCGCGGGCGCTGGCGGTCAAGCCGAAATTCATCGTCTGCGACGAGCCGGTGAGCGCGCTCGACGTGAGCGTGCAGGCGCAGATCGTGAACCTCCTGCAAGACCTCCAGGCCGAGCTGGGGCTGACCTACCTTTTCATCGCGCACGACCTCGCCGTGGTGGAGCACGTGAGCGATCACGTGCTCGTCATGTACCGCGGCCAGATCGTGGAAAGCGCCAGCGCCGACGCCATCTACGCCGACCCGCAGCACGACTACACGAAGAGGCTTTTGGCCGCCGTGCCGAAGTTTGCGTGAGCCGCTTTCGCTCTGACTTCCGATGACTCCCCTGATCAGAAAACTCCTCGGCATGAACTGGCTGATCGTCGGCCTGACCTTCGGCCTGGCCATCCTCGGGATCATCGCCGTGTATGGCGCCACCGCGTTTCGCGAAGACGACCTGTCGCAGGGCTACTGGCACAAGCAGGCCATCTGGGTCGGCATCGGCGTGGTCGTTTTCGTCATCGCCAGCGTCATTGATTACCGCTGGGTGAAATGGGCCGCGCTGCCGATGTATCTCACCAGCGTCGGCCTGGTGATCCTCACCTACACGGGTTTCGGCGTGGAAGTCGGCGGGGCGAAATGCTGGCTGCGGCTGCCCGGACTCACCTTTCAACCATCGCAGATGGCGGTCGTCGCCGGCATCCTCACCGTGGCGCTTTTCCTCAGCCAGTTTCGCAAAATGCACCCCTTCGTGAAACTGTGCATCACCGGGGCCATCGTCGGCGGGCCGATGGTGCTCATCCTGAAGCAGCCCGATGTCGGCATGACGCTCGTCTGGGTGCCGGTCATCATGTCCATGCTGCTGCTCAGCGGCATCCCCAAGCGCTACCTCATCACCCTCATACTTATCGCCGCGTGCGTCACTCCGTGGGTCGTGAACCTCGCCCTCAAGAACTACCAGCGCGCGCGCATCGTCGCGTTTATCGACAACGAAATCGACACCAAGGGCGCGGCGTGGGCGATCAACCAATCGCTCATCGCCATCGGGTCGGGCGGGTTGTCGGGCAAAGGCTTCATGGCCACGGGCACGCAAGTCGAGCAGGGCTTCATCCCCGGCACCACGGTCCATACCGACTACATTTTCACCGCCATCGCGGAGCAGTTCGGCTTCATTGGCGGGTCCATTCTTGTCGCGCTCTTTGCGGGACTCGTCCTCTCCTGCCTCATGACCGCCCACCAGGCCGCCGACGACATGGGCCTGCTCATTTCTGTCGGCATTGCCGCCCAGCTTTTCTTTCACGTCTATCAAAACGTTGGCATGACCATTTCGCTCATGCCCATCACTGGTCTGCCGCTGCCCTTGATCAGCTATGGCGGCACCTTCGTGGTCGTGGTGATGTTCGGTCTCGGCCTCGTGAACAGCGTCTGGGTTCACCGCAAAGCGCTCGGTTAGCGCGCCGCGCCGGGTGGCTGGGACTTCCCGTCCAAACGCGCCTGTGTGGTCGGTCGCGGCCAATGAGCTTTCCGCATCGCGTGTCATCCTGAAACGGAGTCGAAGAACCCCGTGGAGTCGCCGGTGACGCCCGTAGCGCGAGCCTCCGGCTTGCCGTATCGCAGTGCGTCCCGCCTGCTCCCGCGCCTCGGCAAAACGCGCGTGGCTCGTACTGGCAGCGGTGCCGGGGCAAGCGGGACGCCTGCGATACGGCAGGCGAAGACGCCTGCGCTACGGAGGGCTTCGACTGCGCTCCGCCCGCTTTTCCGCCTCCGCTGCGCTGCCCATGAACCTCCTGCATTTTCAAAGGCGTGCGGATTCGCGGGATGGTCAGGGGGCGGCGACAGGAGTGTCGACGCTCCTTGACGCCTTCTGGCTCATCCCGCTCCAAAGATCCCGCTCGCGGGTTTCGTCCCTCAGGCTGACGGGTGGTTGCTAGAGCTGCGAGAGCAGCAGGATGAGCATGCTCACGGCCAGCGTCACCGCCCAGAGACCCCATGAATTTTGCAACGCTGTCCGGTCTTCGCGGCGGCTGGCGGCGAGCGATGCGGTGATTTGCTGAGCGAGGAGCGCGACGGCGGCCCGGCCTTGCTGCACGGCGGCGAGCGCGTGCGGCTGGTTCATCGGCGCGATGCCGGCGTCGGCGAGCACTTGGCCGATCCGCCGATACGGATCGCTCTTCGCTTTTTCCAGGCTCGCGATCTCCTTTTCGACCGCCTGCTTCTCTCGTTGAAAGTCGGCAACTTCTTTCTTTCGCGCCAACTCCGCTTCAGCGAACGCCGCCTGTTGCACGCGGAGTTTCTCGTCCTCGCCGGCGACCGCCGCGCGGCCTCGGGCGAGCGCCTCCTGGAGCGGGCGGAGTTCACCGACGAGGCGTTGCTGGCGGAGCCGGAGGTCGGCGAGTTCGGTCGGGATGCCGGTGGTGCGCTGGCGCAGGCGGCCCAATTCGGCGCGGTCGTCCGGGGTCAGCTTCGCGGCGGCGAGCAGTTCGGCGTGTTGGCGGTCGGCGTCGGCCAACTCGCGCTCCAGCGTGGCGACGCGCTCGGCGAAATTGTCCCGCAGCCGCTCGCGCTCCGCGCATTGGCGCGCGGTTTCCTCCACGGGCGCGGCGACTTTGACGCGCTCCGCGGCGAGCGCGCGGCGCGTTTCCTCGAACTGCCGCCGCGCCGCCGCGCCCTCGTCCTGCAAATGCTGGATGGCGAGGCCGAGCCGCGCGCTTTCGTTGGTGAGCCGCGCCTGCTCGCGCTCGACGTTGGTGAGCTGGTCGATGTGCCGCTGCGCTTCGCCCGCGAAATCCGCCTGCTGCCAGCCGAGCAGGCCAAGGTTCGTCTCCGCTTTCGCCAGCCGCCGCGCCGCCACGACCAGCCGCAGCCGAGCAGCCAACCGGCCAAGGATGCGCGCCAGTTCGCGGGGAGCTGGCCGGAGGAGGTTCACCTAGTCCTCAGCCGAGCCGAGCTTTGCCAAAATGCTGAAATCCTCCAGCGTCGTGGTGTCGCCGGTGACGGCGTTGCCGGCGGCGATTTGTTTCAGCAGACGGCGCATGATTTTTCCGCTACGCGTCTTGGGCAGCGTTTCGGCGAAACGGATTTCGTCCGGCGTGGCGACCGGGCCGATCATGGTGCGAACGTGTTTTTTCAGCGCGTCGCGCAGTGCGTAGTCAGCCTTCACGCCCTGCTTCACGGTGACGAAGCAGACCACGCCCTGGCCCTTGATTTCATCGGGCCGTCCGACCACCGCGGCCTCGGCGACCGCCGGGTGCGAGACGAGCGCGCCCTCGACTTCCGCCGTGCCGATGCGGTGCCCGGCGACGTTCAGCACGTCGTCGATACGGCCGGTGATCCAGAAGTATCCGTCCTTGTCCCGCCGCGCGCCGTCGCCGGCGAAATACATCCCTTTGATCTCGCTCCAATACGTCTTCTTGTAGCGCGCTTTGTCGCCCCACACCGACCGCAGCATGGACGGCCACGGTTTGCGAATGACGAGTTTGCCCATCGTGTTCGGCGGCACTTCCTGGCCGTTGTCATCCACCACCGCCGCGTCCACGCCGAAGAAGGGCAGCGTCGCCGTGCCGGGTTTCGTGGGCGTCGCGCCGGGCAGCGATGTGATCATGTGCCCGCCAGTTTCCGTCTGCCACCAGGTGTCCACGATCGGGCAGCGCCCGCCGCCGATGACGTTGTGATACCACATCCACGCCTCGGGATTGATCGGCTCGCCGACCGTGCCGAGCAGGCGCAGCGAGGAGAGGTCGTATTTTTTCGGCCACTCGTCGCCCCACTTAATGAACGCGCGGATGGCGGTCGGCGCGGTGTAGAGCACGCTCACGCCGAACTCCTCGATGATCTTCCAAAAGCGCCCGTTGTCCGGCCAGTTCGGCGCGCCCTCGTACATCAGCGAAGTCGCACCCATCGAGAGCGGACCATAGACCACGTAGCTGTGGCCCGTGACCCAGCCGATGTCGGCGGTGCACCAGTAAACGTCGTCGTCGCGCAGATCGAAGACGTACTTGCACGAGATGTGCGCGCCGAGCAGGTAGCCGGCGGTGCTGTGGAGGATGCCCTTCGGTTTGCCCGTGGAGCCGCTGGTGTAGAGGATGAAAAGCGGGGCCTCGCTGTCGAGCGGGACGGGCGGGCAGTTCGCGTCCACGTATTCCAATTCGCGGTGCCACCACACGTCGCGGCCTTCCTCGATGTGGATGTCATTGCCCGCGCGGCGGAAAACGATCACGCGCTTCACCGGATGCCCGCCGTCCTTCAGCGCAGCGTCCACGTTCGCCTTGAGCGGCACGATGGCCCCGCGCCGGTAACCGCCATCCGCCGTGATGACCGCGACCGCGCCACAGTCGGCCACGCGATCCTTGATCGACTCCGCACTGAAGCCGCCGAAGACCACCGAATGAACGATGCCGAGCCGCGCGCACGCGAGCATGGCGATCGCCGCTTCGGGGATCATCGGCATGTAGATGAGCACGCGTTCGCCCTTCTTGATTTTGTTCCGCTTGAGGACGTTCGCGAAAAGGCAGACCTCGCGATGGAGCTGCTGATACGTGATGACGCGCCGCTCGCCCGGCTCGCCCTCCCAGATGATCGCCGCTTTGTTTTGCCGCGCCGTGCCGAGATGCCGGTCGAGGCAGTTCTCCGCCACGTTCAGCCGTCCGCCCACGAACCACTTTGCAAACGGCTCCTGCCAGTCGAGCACCTTCAGCCACTTTTTGTTCCAGCAAAGGTCCGCCGCCTCGCGCGCCCAGAATTTGTCCGGCCGCTTCACCGACTCCTCCCAGAGCGCGCGATACTGCGCCATGTTCTGGATGCGGGCTTTCTTGGAAAATTCCTTCGCTGGTTTGAAGACGCGGGTCTCGGACAGTTGATTCGCGGTGTTTTTGCTCATCGGGCGTGTTTTGAAAAAGGAGCGGTCTAGCTACCAGCGCCGCGGGTGGCGGACAATTCAAACTTGGCCGCGCCAGCGGGCGATCCGTTTCGCCAGCGAGCCGAAGCAGAAGATGCCGGCGTAGTCGCCGGCGAGATCGAGCAGATCGAAGCTGCGCGCGGGGAGCCAGTGCTGGGAGATTTCTTCGAGCGTGCAGAAGATCACAATGAGCACGCTGCCGAGCAGCCAGCCGCGTCCGAAAAAGCGCACGGTGCGCCGGCCGAGCGCGAGATTGAGCAGGCCCGCCGACGCGCCGATGAGGACGAAGTGCCCGATTTTGTCGCTGCCGGGATAGGCGCCGATGAATCGGTAAATCGGGCGGAGCAGCCCGCGGTCGGCGAGGTAGATGATCAGGCCGCACATCAGCACCCAGAGGACGGCCATCGCCCACCGCAGATGGAACCGAGGTGCGCTCATTCGGCAAACTGCAGCATGCCGAACCGCTCGGGCGTGTGGAAGTTGGCGCGGCCCGCGGGCGACCACGACGACAGCTCGCGCGGCCTACCGGGCGGGCGGTCGATGCGGCAGAAATTCACGCGCCAGCCATCGCCCGGTTGCGGCGGCGCGGCGACGAGACTGCGAAACGGGATCGCCATTTCCGCCGTCCACGCCGCGTCCGTTTTCACCACCGCCGTGCGCAGACCCTCGCAGCGCCAGGCGAAGTCCTTTGCGTAGCCGCTCCGACTCCGCCGGAGGACGAGGTCCAGCACGGCGTTGACCGGGTTCACTTCGATCTCAAAGTAGCTCGCCAGATCGCCGGTCGGATCGAGAAACACCTCGACGACCTCCTCCTCGTAAAGTGGCTCATCGCGCTCCGTCAGCGTCGCCCACGCGTGCGTGTCCTCCGCGTGGAAAATTACCCGTAATTCCTCCTCCGTCCACGCCACCCGCACGCTCGTCGCCTGCTGCGGCACCGCGCCAGAAACCGTCTCGCGCAACTGCACCGGCGTCACCTTTCGCCACACCTCCGTGTGCCAGTCCGCAGTCAGCCGCCCGCTTTCGACTCGCGCACAAATGAGCGTCGGCAATTCCATCGCCCAAGCGCCAAATCGCCCAATCCCTACAGCGGCGATTTCATCCCGTTGATCGTCGCGACCGCGGCGGCGAACACGAGCATCGCGAGCACGGAGAGACCGATGATGGCCATCCCGACGGGGTCCTTCTTTTCGCCCTTTTTCTGAAACGGCGAGGCGTTCGTGAAATCCGCCGGCCGCACGCTCGACGACGCCACCACCGCCGCGACCTCCTCTGACTCGGGCATGGCCTGCGCTTCGGCGGGATTTTCGGAGACGTAGGCGGTTTCGATATGGCCGAAGCGAATCCGGTCGCCGGCCGAGAGAACCCGGGGTTCGCCTTCGGCCACGTCCTGCCCGTTGATTTGCGTGCCGTTGGTCGAGCCGAGATCGGTCAAAAGGTAATCGCCGTTCTCGGTGAGCGTGAGTTCGGCGTGCTGGCTGGAGACCGAGGCGTCCTCGATTTGCAGGGCATTGTCCGCGAGCCGCCCCACGCTGATCGAGGCTTCCACCAGTTCATGCACGGCCGTGGAGCCGTCGGGGAGTGAAACAAGGAGTTTGGGCATGGCGCGAGAAATTGCGGAGCGCGCCGGGGTGCGTCAATCAGGAAGAAAACGCGGGCCGTGGGCCGGCGTCAGGCGGGCCGGGCAATGCGGTCGGCCAGCCACTCCACGGCCCACGCGCAGAGCGCGGCGGAGTCGGCGTGGTGTTCCGGGGCACGTCCGGCGGGGCACACGCCGAAGCCGCGTCCGTAGGCGATGCCATTGATCACGCACACGTCCGTGTGGTTGTCCGCGAGTTGCCATTTGGCCTTGGCGAGCGCGTCCTCGCGGGTGCCATCGAGTTCGTATTTCCAGCCCACAAGCCGCGCCTGCGGAAAAAGTGGGCGCAACTCGCGGATGACCTTGCTTGAGGGCACCAGCGTGAGCGTCACCGCCCCGGCGCGGCTGGAGATTTTCCGCTGCCCATCGCGGGCCCATTCGATCTTGAAATCCGCCAGCGCCGCCGCGTGAAACACCGCGCCGATCTCGGCGCGGTCGGGGAGGGCGTGGAGTTGCGCGGCGAGGTCGTCATTCGTGGTGAAGGTGACGGTCCGCGCCGGCTCCGCGTTTTCCTTGGTCGTCGCCGCCACGCCTTTGAAACACGTCACGGCGTGCCCGGCGCGGGCCAGCGCGCGGGCCAGTCGCGAGCCGAGTTCGCCGGTGGAAAAATTCGTGATGCGACGCACTTCGTCGATCGGTTCGTAGCTCGGGCCGCAGGTCACAATGATCTTCATCCCGCCGACCCTGCCACGCCGTCCGCTTGCGCGTCGAGGCCCGCCAGCCCATGCTCCCGCCATGGACCGACCAACCGCCATCGCTGAGATTCGCACTGCCTGCAACGCCCTCGCCGCGGGCGTGACGAGCATTCATCCGCTGCTCCCCGCGCTGGCGGATGAGCCGACCAAGGCGGAAATCGTGAAGGCGCTTTTCGAGCTGACGAAGAACGTGGAGGTGGTGAAGAAACAGATCATGCGCCTCGAAAAGCGCGACGACAGCGCGCTGCTTTAGCGCGGGGGTTCAGCGCTGCTTTTCCACGGCGGTCACGGCCTTTTTCACCAGCCCGGAAAGGCGGTGCCGGACGAGATAGACCTGCGCCCCGCTCACGCGCAGCGCGGCGGGCGCGCGCTTGCGGAATTGATCGGCGATGCGCCAGCGCGTGATGTGCAGCAGCCAGCCTTTGAAGGAACCGGCGGCCCGCTCGTATTTCGTGAGTTTTTCGAGACCGTGATGACCGTCTCCTAGACCACGTCCTGCGCCTCGGCATCGGTCAGCCCGCCCTCGCGCGCGACGCCGTAGATCAGCCGCCAGCAGGCTCAAAAAACTCCTGCCATTTCCGCTGATCGCCGAGATCGGTGAGCCGCTCCACGAGGCTGTGGCGGGTGGCCAGTAGGCGTCCCTCCTGAGTGGCGGGACTCGCGCGTTTCATGGGGAGAAAACACTAGGCAACTGCCGCGCGCAGGACTTCCACAGCGCGGTCGAGTTCGGCTTCGGTGTTGTAAAAATGCGGACTGAAACGGAGGTAGTCGCGGCCTTCGCGGTCGTGGCGGAGTGAGGCCACGATGTGCGCTTTTTCCAAGGCTGCAAAGAGCGCGGTGCTGCTCGCGGTGGCGTGGCGAAAGGTGGTGGTGCTGCTGGCGTTTGCGCCGTCACGCGGGCCGTGGATGGTGAAGCCGAGGGCGTCGAGCTGCCGGACGAGGTGCGCTTTCAACTCCAGCAACCGCGCGGCGACGGCGTCCAGGCCGGTGGCGAGGAGGAAATCGAGCGCGGCTTTCATGCCGAGGATGCCGGCGATATTCAGCACGCCGGGCTCGTAGCGCTGGGCGGTGGGGACGAAGACGATGTCGTCCTGGGCGTTAAAGTTCGGCGCGACCACATTCCACGCGCCGAGCAAGGTGGGGCGCAGCCGCTCGAAATGCGCGCGGCGCACATAGACGATGCCGATGGCGAGCGGGCCGAGCATCCATTTGTGGGCGTCGGCGCTGAGGAAATCGACGTGCGCCTTTTCCACATCGAGCGGGAAGGCGCCAAGCGTCTGGATGGCATCGAGCGAAAAGAGCACACCGCGCGCATGGAGCAGCGCGCCGATGGCTTCCACATCGATGCGGTATCCGGTGAAAAAGTGGGCGCTGGCGAGGGCGACGAGTTTCGTGCGCGGGGTGAGGGCGCGCTCGACGAGGTCGGGCGTGATCGCGCCGGGCGCGGCGGGTTCGAGGTAGCGGACGGTGACGCCGCGGCGGCGGAGTTCGAGCCAGGGATAGACGTTCGCGGGGTAGTCGCCGTGGTAGCACACGACTTCGTCGCCGGGCTGCCAGTCGAGGCCGTTGGCAAAGAGCGAGAGGCCGAGCGAGGTCGGGCCGAGCAGGGCGATTTCGTCGGCGTGCGCGCCGAGGAGTTGCGCGCAGGTCTGGCGCGCGCGCTTTACGTCGCGGAGGACGTCGCCGAATTCCTGATGATTTTGCGAGGACTGGCGCGTGTAGTCGCACACGGCATCGGCCACGCCGCGCGGGAGGGCCGTGACGGCGGCGTGCGCGAGGAAGATTTTGTCCCGGCAGATGGGGAAGAGATCGCGGCGGACGGCTTCGTCTGGGAAAAAATTCATGGCTACTCGTAGCGCAGCGCTTTCACCGGATCGAGGCGGGAGGCGATGCGCGCGGGGATGTAGGCGGCGAGCGCGCAGATGACAAAGGCGCTGATGCAGATGGCCGCGACATCGGCGGGCACGACCTCCGCCGGGATGCCGTCGAATTCATAAATGCTCGGCGGAAAGATGACGATGCCGAGGCGGTCCGAGAGCCAGTCGCGAAAGGGATTGCGGTAATGCAGGATGCCGAGGCCGAGGCCGAGGCCGGTGATGTTGCCCAGCGCGCCGACGAACATGCCCTGCGCGAGAAAGACCCACACGATTTGCCCCGGCGTGGCCCCGAGCGCTTTCATGATGCCGATCTCGCGCGTCTTCTGCACGGTCACGGTGATCTGCGTGTTCATCACGGAAAACGCCGCGACCACGACGATGAACATGAGGATGAAAAACATGACGTGCTTTTCCATCTTGATGGCGTCGAAGCGGGCGCGGTTTTCGTCGTACCACGAGACGGTGTTCACCCTGCCGCCGAACTGCGTTTCGATGGCCTCCTGGGTGCGTTCGACCTGATAGGGATCGCGCGTTTTCACGGCGATGCCGTGGACGGTGTCCTTCAGGCCATAAAGCTCCTGCGCCATGTGCAGCGGCATGAGGATGAAGGTGGAGTCGAAGCTGTTCGTCCCGGAACTGAAGACGCCGACGATTTTCATCGGAGCGGGGATGACGATGTCCTCCAGGGTCGGCGCCTTTGCGCCGGGGTTGGCTTGGTGCTTTTTCACCGAGGCCATGAGGCCGCTGATGTTGCCCGGCGCATAAATCGTGATCTCGTCGCCGATTTCCACACCGAGATCCCGCGCGAGGGTGCGTCCGAGGATCACTTCGTCGCTCCCCATTTCGGTCGTGCCGGTGACGAATTTCTTCAAATCCACGAGTTGCTCCTCTTGCGCCACATTGATGCCGCGAATGATCGCCTGGACGGTGCGCGTCGTTTCCTTCGCGTCGTCGGCCCTTTCCACCAGTACCGCCCCGGTCACGTAGGGCGCCGCGCCGATGACCCCTGGCACCTTTTCCAACCCCGGCAAAACCTCGCGCCAGTTTTGCATCAGGTCGCCATTGAGCACACGCAGGTGCGGCTCAAAGCCGAGAATCGCCCGCTGCAACGTCTGGCTGAAGCCGGTCATCACCGACATGACCACGATCAGCACCGTGATCCCCAGCGTCACGCCCAGCACGGAGACGACCGTGATGACCGAGACAAAAGTGCGCTTGGGCTGGAGATAGCGGAGCGCCAGGAAAAGGCTGAAGGGGACTTTCACGAGCGCGGCATGGAAACGCCAAAGCCCGCGCCGACCAAGAGAAATATGCCCGTCGCCAGCAATGTCCGGGGACCAGGTGCCCGGGAAAAAAAGACATTGACGGGGGAGGGGGCCGCCGGTTCACTGCCCGCCATGAAACAGATCATTTCCCTCCTTCTTGCGTGCGCTTTCGTGCAAAACCAATGCTTTGCACTGTCGGGCGGCCCCTTCGACAACAATCAGGGCAACGGCGCAACCGCAGACGGTTCCTATGTCGCCGTGCTTTCCGGAAAAAACATGGTCGGAATGATGCAATTCGGCGTCTCTGGCAGCTCACCGTCCACTGGCCGGTTCGTGGTCTTTGTCGAAGGATTCCTTGCTTCCGGAGTGGCATCTGGAGTTGCCGATGTCTCGTCGAAAACTATCGCCGCAGCGATCGGGGCTGCCGGGGTCGGCGGAGGGGGGGTTGCGGGTGCCGAAGGAATGTTCACCGCCAGAATGCGTGGATTTCCTCAACGGGTAACCTTTGATGGCAAAGGCAGTTTGTTTATTGACCCGGTCAATACTGAAACCACTGTTACCACCGCAGATCTTGTCAATGAAGAGACAGGGGTAACCATCTCCACAACCCCGCAGGTAACGCGCACTGTGACCAAATTTAGAGTAAGGGGCTCAAGGACGACCCGGACTAGCTTTACAACAGGCACCACCGCTGTCTCGACTCCTGTGCCCACCCCGTGACCTCCAGATAATTAGGGTGGTCACACAGCCATGTTCCGGGCCGCGTTTGATTTGTATGAAACGTGGCTCTAGGCGAGTTGGCGACTCGGGGGGGATGACATTGGTTGAGGTTGTCACCGTGATCGTGGTTGTCGCGATCTTGCTGGTGCTTGTTCTCGGTGGACTGGGCAAGGTTCGCGAGCGTGCGGAGGGTATCAAGTGCATGTCGAACATGAGAAACCTGCACGT
>Ga0114966_10000762_pt1 | contig 30540 bp, 18 predicted proteins | sample M_130207_XF_Meta_FD_87029 | JGI IMG/M metagenome (GOLD analysis project Ga0114966, IMG submission 87029) | Freshwater microbial communities from Lake Montjoie, Canada to study carbon cycling - M_130207_XF_MetaG | ecosystem: Environmental > Aquatic > Freshwater > Lake | place: Lake Montjoie... | reverse complement strand
GACTTGCAACTCTTGTATTAATAATTTAAATGCATAAGGCACTTTTAATATACTAAAAGACCGTCCAAATCTACTTAAATTCATGATACTTTGCGAACCATCTGGGTTAAAATTGAACTTAATTGGTCCATCCGCATAAGGACTCAAAAATAAATTGCGCGCTTCATTATAAATAGCAATAGCTCCTGTCTTGTTACAAACCGCAATATAATAATCTTGTTTCTCACCCCTTACCATAAAGGATTCGTTCAAGAAATAAGACATTCCATGAGCCAAGACGCCATCACGTTCCATTTCACCAATACGCAACCCACCATCGTTTGCGCGACCTTGCACAGGTTGTCGAGTCAATACTGTATTTGGTCCGCGAGCACGGTAATTAATTTTATCCTTGACCATATGTTTTAAACGCATATAATAAGTGGGCCCCATATAAATATCCGCGCTCAGTTGATTACCAGTCATGCCATTATATAAAATTTGATTTCCTGATGAATGAAACCCAGCCTTAACCAGCATAGGCGCATACGTTGAAAAATTTGAACCTTTTACTTGAAATGCGGTGCAATCGCCATAGCCTCCATAACTGGTGCAAACCTTACCAAAGAGACTCTCTACAATTTGTCCAATGGTCATACGCGACGGAATGGCGTGTGGATTAATAATTAAATCAGGTCTGATGCCGTCTTCGGTAAACGGCATGTCGTCTTCAGGAATAATCAACCCCAACGTTCCTTTTTGTCCAGCGCGGGAGGCCATCTTATCACCGATGGCAGGTAAACGTTCTTCTCTCACGCGAACCTTGGCAACATTAAATCCTTCTTCGCCCAAAGTAATAAAGGATTTATCAACAAATCCCAACTGTCCCTTTTTTGTCTTGACAGAATCATCAGACCAAACGTCCTTCGTCTCCAAAGATGAATTTATTTTACCAATGACAATGATTTTATCGTTTAGCTCCGTATTTTCCTTCACCAAACCATGGTCGTCTAGAAAACTATAATCGTATCCCTGTTTTTTGCCGATTACATTGTTCTTTTCAATATTCGCAAATCGCGAGTTGTTCATGCCAGTTACCTTTGAGCTTTCTTCTCTAGCTTCGTAAGCGGTATAATATGTGGTTCTAAAAATACCGCGCTGAATGGCACCTTCGTTGATTAAAATAGCGTCTTCTACATTGTAGCCAGTGTAACACATAATAGCTACAATCGCATTTACTCCGTAGGGTTGTTCTTCATTATTCACATATTCGAGATATCGCGATTTAATCAATGGTGTTTGTCCGTAATTTAAAACCACTCCCATTTTGTCTATTCTCATTTGATAATTGGAATGATATACAGAGACAGCTTGTTTACTTTGGCCACATGAAAAAGAATTACGTGTCACTGGATTATTTTCTGGATAAATAATCATATTTCCCATGACTCCTAAAATTAAGGAAGGGTCTATTTCTAAATGAGTATACCATTTGCCCTTTTGTAAATCTTCTACACTCGCGGCGATTAGAGCGGTTTCTTCTTCGGAAGTATCTACATAATCCACAACTGCTTTGAATTTTTCCAACTTTTTAAATATTTCTCCTTTATCGCCACCATTTATGTCACGATATAAATCCATTAATTCGTAAATTTTGTTGTTTTTTGTTTTAAAATTTTCGTCGGATTTTTTCATAAACCCAGAAATAATTTGCTCCCATGTAATTTCGCCGCTGTTTAATAATTCAATGATGTCTTTTCTATCATAGCTACACCTTTTGTCTTCAATATAATAAATGGGTCTAGACAATCGTCCTGCATCCGTATAAATATAGATTTCGTTGCTTTGATAATTGAATGAAATACTCGTATAAATGGGTATGACACCATTACGTCGGTATAATTTCAGCAAGTTTACGGTTTCAATTGGCGTGTCTATCACACCAATCCAAATACCGTTGACAAATATTTTTGAACTACTGCCTAATTGTTCAGCTGAACATTCTAATAAAATACGCATAGGGGTATTTAATCGAAGCCATTTTATAATAGGATAACCAGAGGAGCCACTCGTAATATAGGTGCTAATAGACATGTGTTTATGTAGACCAATATTACCACCATCAGGGGTATCAATGGGGTCAATGAAGCCCCATTGCGACGAATTTAACAGACGTGGTCCAACTACCTTGGCGCTGGAATCCAACGGTAAATTAATTTTGCGCAAATGGGAAATAAATGAATTCCAACTTAAACGATTTAAATCCTGAACAGCCCCTAGCCGTTTGGTGTGCGCTTCCGACCCCCAATTGCCTTTGAAAGCTTTGCGAAAACCTTGTTCGACCATTCGGTCTTTAAAAAAGGAATTAAAGTTTGATTCAATGAGACTGATAAAATTGTCTTTATATTTGTTATTCTGGTCGCCTTTTTCACCCTTGGTTTTACTATTGATTTGTTTCTTTTCCTTTCTAGAAAGGGTATCATCTTCTTTATATTCGCCCTTGTGATAATAATATTCTTCGTCGATTTTACGTGCAATGTCCTTCTTTTGTATTAAATAATATTCGCGAAATAAATCATATAAAAGCGAGCCAGAAAGTTCAACTCGTTTAAATCGAAAATTGTCTCTATCCGTTGGTTTTTCTTCTTTGGTATACACTTTTAATAAACGATTCACCATGTGGCCTATAAAATAGGCTTTTTCCAAAAAATTAAGCTCGCCAATATGCGGTAAAAAATAATCCGAGAGAATTTCTAATACACTTGACACCGTTCCGCTTTTTGTCAATTCAGCAATAAATTCCAACGCGTTTTGTTGATTAAATATTTTATTCGCATCATGGACACACGGTATAAATAAATCAATATATTGATTTTTATTGTTTTCATGTTCGTCGTCCAAATCGCATAATAAACATGTTTTGATAATATCTTTATCGGAGACGACCCCTAATGCGCGCATTAAAATAAAGAGCGGTACAGGTTTTTTAACATTGGGAACCGCCACCACGATTTGGTTATTGCTCAAACTAGCAGATGGAGCGACTATTTTTACCGCCGTAGTTCGAATCGGTTTTGAACTATCTTCAGAAACGGAGCGAATTTCTGCGGAGTGACTATAAATATCATCTGCTTTATTCTCTCTAATATACAGTAAATTATCGGCAAACTTCTCTTGTGAAATGATGACCTTTTCTTTGCCGTCGATAATAAAATAACCTCCGTAGTCGTTACGACATTCACCCATATTAAATCGAACATCTTTATTCATGGTATTTAAAATACACAAGTCCGATTGAAGCATAATAGGAAATCTGCCCAAATAAATTTTGGATAACATGGTAGAGTGTTGTTTTCTCTCTTCACCGTTGTAATAGACAAATTCGACATCGACGTCATAATGAATGGTTATTCCGTAGGTCATATTTCGCAAACGCGCATCATTGGGAAACATGTAATGAGAATTATGGTCGTCGTAAATAACTGGCTTACCATAATAAATTTTAGAGCCGTCTTTACCACCTAAATAAAGATGACACTCATTTCTTTTGCCAGTTTCACTTCCTTCTTCTTCTCTCTCGATGAATCTAATCGGGTTGTTTTCACTGAAGATTCGTTTAATACCATTTCTAAAAAATTCATTATATGATTCTAAATGATGAGAGACTAAATTATTGGGGTTATCTTTAAAGTATTTATCGATTAATTTCCATGATATATTTTCTTTTTCTAATGTGTCTTTTTCGTTCATTCTTGTTTCAGTCGTTCCTTTTTCAGTCGTTCCTTTTTCATTCCTTTCTTTTTCCATTTATATTATAATAATCATATTTTTTTAAATATAATTATTAATTGTATTTATTTGTATTACACCGAATATAATATATATTTATCCTCTTCTTCTTGTTGCCCAAAATGGGTATTTTAAAGATTTTTCATCGCCAAATTTAAACCACGATTCATCTGTTAATAAAATCGTTTTATTAATTTTTCTTATAACACTACATACGCTTTGGTCATGTCGATTATCTTTAAAACAACTTTCTTGATTATTACTATTATAATAGTCTGTTATTAATAAAGGGTTATCTTGATATGTTTTCATTTCCAAATCTAATATTTTAATTAAATTTTCATTTTTTTTCATAATACGAATAGTACTCAATATTTGACCGCTATTTTTAATTTCATTATTATCATTTACATTAAAGTATTCAAATATTTCCCTAGTTGTCCATTCTTTTTCTATATGTCCCATTTGAAATGAAATGTTTCCTTCGTCTCCACTATTTAACATTTCTATATATTCATAAAATCTGTTCTTACCATTGCTATTTATAGTACATCCAGCATCTATATATATTAATATATCATTCTCATTTATTTCATCTATTTTTTTTTTTTTAAAATAAGATTTCTATAACCAATAACCGCCGCCTCTTTTTTTATTTAATATAGTATGAAACCTTTCTTTAAAGGCATCATCTATATCTTCAGGACCGTATACCGTAATGGTATCAAACCAACCAGTATTATTCGCTTCTAAATATATTCTTTTTTTTGAATTTTTATATAGGTTATCTCCATATGAAATTAAATGTATCATTATAATATAATGATATTATTATATTTCTATTGAGAAATATTGTATATAATATAATAACTTAAATATAATGATACATTTCTTCGTATAAATAATATGTATAAAATTAAGATTTTTTGTCCTTTTGCTCCAAGCAAAAATTGTAAAGAGGTATACGAAAGAATCAATTATGCAAGTGAACTCGATTTTTATGGAAAAGATAAGAAGGTGTATATAACCGACGACGACGATTATACTCATGCAATTATAATGAATACTGCGATGCCTGACTTGAAAATTCCGAAAGAAAATGTTATTGGGTTAGCCTTTGAACCCATACAGTTCTTAGGATTAAACCAGCGTTTTATTGAATATGCTAAAACACATATTGGTAAATATTTCATCGGCGATAAATTAACTTTACCAGAGCCATTTGTAGAGCATTTTGGATACATGTGGCATTCCAGACCTCCAAAAGAAATCACTCATAAACCTAAAATAATGTCTATTGTGGTGAGTAAAAAGCAATATGCTCCAGGCCACCAATATCGTCATCATTTAATAGATGCTATCATTCAACATAATTTGCCAATAGACATTTATGGACATGGTAGTTCGATGTATCATTATGATGATAGAATAAAGGGCTCGTTTAATGATGCTGAACCGTATGAAGATTATTTATTTTCCATATGTATTGAAAACCACCAATGCAATCATTATTTTTCAGAGAAAATTATTACGCCGCTTTTATATAATTGTATGCCAATATATTTGGGTTGTAAAAATATTGATAGTTATATTGATGATACAATAAAATTATCAGGAGATATAAAAAACGATATATTATTACTGAAAAATATATTGCAAAATCCAAATGCCAATTACAAGAAAACCTACATTGAAAAAAATATAAAAGCGGTCAATTTGCTTCAAAATGTAGAAAAATTATTTGCCCCATAAAACCAAACCAAACCATTATACGTTGTCGTTATTCCTTTTGGTCTGGGTATTTCTCCCAGATTTTTCTTTTCTATTGTCATTTTCACCTTTTCGTCCATGTTTCCGTGTTAATTTAAATTTATTTTTAATATTTGTAATGGTGAACTCTGTCCATGGTTCGCTGGGTCTATCGTGTAAATATGGACAGAATTTTTCATATTGTCGATGTGACTTACAAAATTCATCTTTCATAAATGGAGTACCACACGAATTGCCGAAACGGCCTAAAAAACTCATTTTTTTTGCTAAAGTCGTATCACATATCATGCCATCTAATGCACCGTGGGGAGCAAATGGTTTCGGTCTATTTTCCTGTGACATATATTCTCTCGCATCTAAATCATAATGTGAACAAACTGTTCTCGAACATGGATTGTTCTCTTTCTTCAGATAAACGTCATAATGGTCAGATATTATTTTTTTAGCAATATCAATATTAATTTTACCCTTATGTTCATCCATCAAATCACCTAATCGAACCATTCGCGCGCCCTGATGTCTTCTTATATCATAGAAGCCTGAGTTTTGCACTTCTAAATTTCGTATACGTTCGTCATACGTAGCATTAAAACCGATAAAAAACCCATTTTTTGTTCTCTCTATGTTATGATATTTAAGTCCTAATTCAATGCGCAGAATTTCATTTGTATTTGTATCTCCGAATAACCATGAATTCGCATAGTCACCAGAATTTTCATGTAAAAGTATATCACAATATTCATCTAACGAATTACCATATTGCATTGCTTTACGAATTCTATATCCAATAGGAAATTTCTTTTCATAAGGAATAAACCCACCAATGGTTGTTTCAGTGCCAATAATACCTTTCGCGGTAACGAAAAAATCAGAACCACTCCAAATCCAACAAGGAGACGTTTGCATCATAAAACGATGACCTTCACTAGGATTTAAGTCTAAAATAATATTGCTGTATTGTCCATCGATATAATCCGCGAATGAATTATGCGCGCAAACGATTTTACCGTCTTCTGTCCAGTCTCCAACGGCAATAAAAGCACTGCATTTATCCGGCGACCCTCCTTGTTTTCCTATACGGCTATCTGTATTTGCCGAATACCAATAAGGAATGGAACAATAAAAGTTCCAAGCTATTATTTCATCAACACTTGTTTTGCACCCATTCGCATTACAACCATCCGCAATTCCCTCCATTTCTTCATAGAATTCATTGAAATCGCGTTTGGTCATTTCCTTAAAATCATTCGCGATTTCCTTAATAAAATAATTCCATTCCACTCCGTAGGATTCCATTATTAAAAATGTTAACGTTTTTTGAATCTCTTTAAAATCGTTTGCGCAAAAATAGCCATATGCATAACCTCTTTCTTTGGGTTTTCCCTTAATGGATATATATGTCCATCCATTTTTTTTATATGATATTCCATTTTTAATTTTTGTAGTCATTCTATAGTATATATATATTTATATACTATAAAAAATAGAACTAATATCCACTTTTGGTAAAAGTAGAATTTTGGGTTTTGCTCTTACTTTGTTACAACTTTTGGTAAAAGTAGAACTGGGTTTGGAACAACCTTTTCCAAAGGTGGATGTGGAATTTACATATTTATCATGAGAAGCCCCATAATGACAAATAAAAGAATCCATGGAAGAAGGACGAGTAGCCATGAGAGACCTACATGTCCGTCTCTACATATTAAGTTAAGAACATAAGTCCAAAATAGAACATATATTAATTTAACGATAAATACCGCAGCAGTGTTTGGAACACGACATGAAAACGAACCAACATGATAACTATTGTTATGACCTAAATTTTGAAACAATACAATTATTAATGCAAACATCGATATCACAAAATATAATAATGCCGGTGTGCATAAATCTTTTAAGCTTTTGGGGGTGGGCGCCATTATGAATTATTCACAGAAAATAAAAAATTTCATAAAATATTCATAAAAATTTGTAAAATGTATAAAAAAATGTATAAAAAATGTATAAAATAAACCATAAATACGCGTTCCTCTAAATAGAAGCAGCTCTTATAGTGTTTATGTTTGAAGTATTCACCAATTGACCTTTCCAAGGAAGAGGGTTGGTGGGTGCAGAATACCCTGCTATTGCATTATACGCACTTCCAAAACCATAATTTATTTGTCTTCCTAAATTTATTAAATCTTGTGCCATAAAATTAGTGAAACTTCCGCCTCTCTGTTTCGATTTTCGGTGTTTTCTGCCACCAATCGAAAACGGTGGTTGAGCGCCCGTTGATATTATTGCGGTTTGCACGTCACTATGGTAATTGTTTGGCGCAATATAATTGTTATCGCCTTGAATGCCATTTACACCTGGCCATCCACCAGAAGATGGTGTCCAAGGAGAACCAACGAGGCCATTTGGATAAGGTATACCAGCATTTCCGCCAATCATCACCTCCTGCTCTTCGCCTCCCATCATTTTACAATCACTGCAACGACAATTGCTGCGGTGTTTTTCTCCGCCGACCATAAATCCTGCCGCACACAATGGACCACACCCGCCCTTCAAGAAAGAAATACCGCATGTGCCACAAGCTCCGCCATGTTGTGCACCTTGTGGATTTAAAAAAGGTGTTCCTGGGCCCTTATTTATAGGTCCAGTATTGGGTAAAGTTTTATCAATCGCATTAGTATTTAGTGGTATTGCTAAAGAATGCCCGACATTTGCCGCACCGCCTTTTTTACCAGTATAAGCCAAAAAAGGGTTGGGAACGGTCGGGACATTCCCTGGATATGCTAAATTTATATTCGACGCAGAACCACCTAAATAATTTTTACAAGTTTTTTTAGAACATCCCTTCATTTTGTAAATTTTTTGGTTTTTTTTAGACTTTCTAGACTTTTTCATTGGCATTTATATTATACAAAGAAATTATTCGATATCAACGTGAGTTAAGAAATGACGGCGACAGCACATTTTTTTCATATTTAATTCATCCAACACTTCTCCTTCAGGTGTTTTATCTACAAATTCTTTTGTTAAATAAACCACTTTATCAACATCGATGGATTCACCGTTTCCTCTTTTTGCTAATTTCTTCTTGCGCACTTGTTCTAGGTAATATCTATATTTGTTGGCAATAACATTACCGCAGGTAAAACATTTCACCGGAATTATCATATTCTATAATTATTAGGTATATTATTCTTATATGTTTTTACATTTATAATCAATTTTTTTATAAACATCAGACAGCGCATTATTAGCACAATTATACATTTATCTCAATTCCTTAACATTTCTCTCCATAACATTTATTTTGGAAATAATAAAAATCTAGCGCGTGAGTTTTGCCGTGCGCACCAGTGTTAAAGGTTGGGCCATCCTCATTTCCTGCCGTACATTTATTTTCGCTGGTCCAAACACAACAAGACGTCGAATTACATTTATTTTGCGTAAGTTTTTCACATGATTCATCTAATGCTCCACTAGAACCACTATGGGTCTCGCAAAAGGCGTCGCTTTTGTCCATAAGAATAGAAGTATCAAAGCCCTCCATCGTTACTACTTGTAAGAGTTTTTTGTTCTGAGACGGTTCGTTCAAATGTAAACCCGCCGAATTTATAAATATAATGAGAGTGAAAATCAAAAATGCTGCGATAAAAACCTTTAGCACATATTTTGATTCAAAATTCGTATTTTCCATCAATACAATAATATATTATAGTACGAGTAAATATTTTATAGCTATATTTTATAAACAATGGTCAAAACACAAAAACATCGTAAATCTATTATAAAATCGATTGCTAAAACAACCAAAAGTGCATTGCCAGCTGTAAATAAAGGATTAAAAACCGTTGGCACAACTGCTAAAAAGATAGCATCAGCATCCCTCCCAGTGGTGGAAAAAGGAGTGTCGGCAATTTATGGAACCATGGCGCAAGGTTTCGATTTAGGCGTAAAAGGCATGAAATCGGTAGCAAGAGGCGTAAAAATCTCGAAAAAACGACGTCATAATAAAAGTGGACGTAGAAAAAGCCAAAAACATAAAAAACATTAGTAATAAAAAAACATTCTTATTATATTATATGTTTAATACAATAAGTAATATCAGCAGAAAAGCGGATAAATATGGAGACGTTCATTTTGTTTCATTTTTAGCTTCTACCTTATCTAGATTAGCGTATTTTGATGACAATTATTTTTTGAAAAAATACAATGCTATTATAGGACCGGTCATTTCGCCTCAAATTTTACAAGGAATAAATAATGTTCCTGCGTCTAATTTAGGAGAATTATTACATGACCAAAAAATATTTGGTTTAGACAAAGGTGCAAATGATATATTTAAAAATCATGAATACGCTTATAAAGAGAAAAATTTTATAGATTTCTTGGCACTGAATATGCCGCAAAATGTGAATATAATAAACGGTGATTTGGCAGGCATAGTGAATTCGCCTATTCCTGGCACCCCTGCACCACCTGGTTCGGTGAAGTATATTTCGATTGGGTGGTCAAATTATGGTGAAGTATATGTTGTCGCAGATAAACGTATGCCAAATACATTATTTTTAATTTTTAGAGGCACCTATAGTGCTAAAACCGCTGCGTTATATAGTAAACCAACGTCACTGGTTCCGCTGAAAGTTTGCAAAGACAACAATGGTAATCCTGAATCGTTTTTATACGGCATTTTCAAACCTTCTTCTGAAATGGTACACACCATTATTGAAGCCATGCGTTGTTTAGCCGTTGATTTTTTAGGCGCAACCACACCTAATTCAGTGAAAATTTTTACCACAGGTCATTCACTCGGTGGAGCGATGTGTACCAATTTTGCTTATTTATGGATGGGAATTAAAAAGACCGCGCCATATAATGCTTCACCTTACAACGTTTTAGCCGATAATATAATATGTATTAGTTTAGGTGCCCCTCGGTGTATGAGTTCATCTGTCGCTAAAAAGTTTTGTAATTTTGCTTCACAAAAGAAGATATTGTTTTTAAGAATAACTACTCGAGGAGATCCAGTGCCTGGATTACCGCCAAAAACAGGTTTTCAACATCCATGTTCAGAAGATAGTAAAATGCGTATGGAAATATCAGAAGCCTGTAACGCACAACTTACCATGCGACCAAAGCCAAATGTAAATTATAAAGGTGATTTAGATTGTCAAAATTATAAAACAAGAGTCTATCTACCAAACCCTTTATCACACACCATTTATTTAGATATTTTATATATTAAAGCCGTAGATATACCTAAATTTTTTAAAGGAATGGGTATTGCACAAGAAGTATCGCGTGGACCAAATGGTACCACAATGTGCAGATTAATTATGGGTGAAAATAACGAAAACCCTCAAACAAAAGAATTTAATTATAAAGTTGTCTTTTTTGACGTAAACAAAGCGAGAGAAAAACCTACAGATACAGATGTCAAACAAGATGCAGAATTAGCTGCTGCACCAGGACCTGTGACTGGGGAAAGTAGCAAGTTAGTAGGAGGATTTGGAGGACCTGTTGCCGAAGATAGAAGAATGACAATGACAGCTTTTAATGCATTGATTGGTGCAATGGTTCCTTTAAGCGGCAATTTGTGTCCACAGAGCGCTCCACAACCAACATCAGTGGTAAATCCATTCAACAATCAATTAGCACCAGATTTGAGTTGTCCTGGTGCAGTAGGTGGTGGTAGAAAGAATACCAAGAAGACCAAGAAGACCAAGAAGACCAAGAAGACCAACAACACCAAGAAGACCATTATGTCGAGAAGAAAGAAACGATGTTCCGCGCGTTATACTAAGCGAAAATAATTTTTCACAATTCCTTTGTTATTGTTCCTTTAGTCGTTTTAATGCGTTTTTCACCTTTTTTACTATTATGGTGTGTTTCGTTATGACACGATTCACACAATGTCATCAGATTTGCCAAATTATTTTTATGAAATACCCCATCACAATTTACAATAATTCCATCATTATTTGCGCTGCTTTGGTGTTGCAAATGATGAACTTCACTTCCCAATTGCTTATTACATTTTTCGCACATGCCAACAATTTTTTTGGAATTATAATGAGACGTTTTCAACGAAAGAATACTTCTAGACCCAGGAATGTATTTCATTCGTATTTCATAAGCGGCTTCTATGAAATCTACTGGTAAATCGAGTGATTTACATACTTCAAGACCATACATACTATTCCCAGGTCCGTCGCGTAATTTACGGTCATATACCAATATATCATTTTCTTTGTCATAAATGACTTCCATATGTTTTAATGTAACACTGGCTAATTCGGATATTTCTGCGTAGTCGACGATTTCGTGTAAATGGGTGGCAAATATAAAACTACTCCTACGCTTATGTAGTTGTTGAATACCAGTAACAAATATACTGATTGCACTCAGGGTCTCTGTGCCAGAACATAATTCATCACCCAATATCAAGCTATTTTGGTCACTTAAACGCAATATAGTTCGCAACTCAGACATTTCTACTGCAAAGGTCGATAATCCCTTGAATATATTATCATTACCAATAATACGTGTAAATAAATATTGATAAGGCATATAGTTAAACTCTGAGCATGGAACATATAATCCTGATTGTGCCATAATAACGGAAATCCCTAATGCTTTGATGAAGCTGGTTTTACCTACGGCATTGGTACCATATAACAAAAATCCATCACTCTTTCCATCCCCTAATACAATATCGTTGGTTACATATAATTCGTTGGACTGAAATTGTTCAATCAAACAATGCCGTAAATGTTTGGCGTCGACAAATGATTTATCTGCATGAATAATATTTGGTTTGCAATAGTTATACTTTTTAGCAATGTAAGCTTTCGTGTATAAAATATCTATTATGGTTACAAGATTGATTATGGATTCCAATTTTTTTTGAAATTTTTCAAAATTTGAGACGAATTTATGAAATACGAGTGTAATTAAATCTTTCATGGAAAGTTTTGTAGTGGTTATATTTTTACATATGCCGTTTATTTGTTCGTCTACGATAAAATTGTTGGATGCGCTTTGTTTTTCAAATGTAAATTGGGTTTTGGAAATTTTAAATTCGTATTTTTTATTATTACCATTTGTATTACCATTTGTATTACCATTTGTATTACCATTATTATAATGCAACGTGACAATGCTCGCATCTTTTGGTAATGCATCTTCTAATAATTTACATCTCCTACTTGTTGACACCAAACTAAAATTATTTTTTTCGGTTTCGTGAATTTTAACATAATCCGCGGATTTCCCACTCTTTTTCTCTTTATTTTCAATTAACGAACTTAAATAATTTTGAATCGCTTCTAATTTTAGTTCTGATTCTTTCAATAAACATGTCTTTTTATCCAATTCTTCATCTATACTCATTTTAATAAAATTGGTGTCGAAATTTTGCATTTGGTCTAAATCCGCAGCGAATCCAATGTCCAAATTACTATGAATAAACTCCGCAATCTCGTCGCAATATAAGCCAACATTTAACATATCGTTTTCAAAAACCTTTACATATTGCATTATGATTACGTCTTCGCAAGTTTTTTCATAAATTTTTTTTATAATTAAAATATTGTTGTACAAATTACAAAAGGCTTTCGGAGAGATTTTTTTAAGAAAAATTTGCCGGTCCCATTTGGAAATATCTTTGATTAAGGAAAGAGTATTTTTATAAAAGCCGCTATAATCGGCATACACACTTAAAAAATACTCTGTTATATTGTATTCGCGCTGTAAATATTCTTCGTCATAAATAGGGTTTAATAATTGATAAAGAAATTTGCGTTTCCCCATAGGAGTCAAACAATGATTCAACATTTCGGAAACACATGAATATTTACTGGCTTTTACGGTGCCATCATTAATAATATTTAATTGTTTTAAAGAATGATTTGCTAATGTTAAACGCTTAGAATTATTTTCAAATTCTGGTTCAGAAATTTTATTCACTAGATGAGGATTATGTTGGTAAACGAAATCTAATAAAAAACAAAAGGATTGGGTGGCAATATCATTTTCATAGAAATTTTGTGAAAACACGTCATAATTATCAAATTTATAGAACTTGGAAAGAATTTCTTTTTGGTATGATTGTTTTTCACAGTTGCGAATCCGTTGTCTTTTTTCTTTTGTAGCACCTTCATTATCATTATTATTATTATTATTAGAAACCCCAATATGATTTTTATGTATTAAATTACAATTTATTCCAGCATAACTAACTACATAATCAATTTCTTTTTCATCTGGTAAATTTGAAATTAATATGACTTCACTAGGGTTGTAAATAGAGATAAAACGTTCTAGTTCATCGTAGGTAGTAGGATTATTTACATATGTTTCTTTAAATTGAAACATCGTCGTCTTCCCCGTATATATATCAATATTAGATACACCAACGACTACAAATTTACCCTTTAACAAAATCTTATTTTCTATTAAGTGAATCCAAATGCAACTAATAGAGTTGGTTAAACTTGTAGAATCGGTATGGAAATATGTGCCAGGACTGAAAATACCAGCGAGTGAACGAGACGTGTTTTTGGTAGCCTCGTCTTGTACATATACTACTGCAGTAAACCCAGCATCTTTAATTTTTTTTACATATTTTTCAATTTGGAAATCTTTAAATCCAGCCATCATAATAGAAACATCCTTACCTACACATATATTTTTGTCCACGATATTCAGTTCGCATATTTGAGAGAAGTCTACAATTTTACTCTCCATAATCGTATCGGTAGTCTTATTAAAATTTCCATATACTTCAAAAAACGCACCCACTTGCATTAATAATATTGTATTTTCACCATATTCATATTGATATTTTTTAGTTAATTCAAAATATTCTTTGATAAGTGCCATTAGTTGATAATACGAATTTATCTTTAATTTATTTGTACAACATACATTTACACGACCCCAATAGTAAAACCCAACCCAACTGTAAAACCCAACCCAACTGTAAAACCCAAATAATAATGTAAGTAATGATGCGCATTTTTACTTACATTACACCCTCCTCAAATATCAACAATAACAAATTCCGCGGTGTTGTTATCATAACAAGTATTCGTTATATATTTTTTTATCATACTATAATAATAAATAGGTAATATCCCTAAGTTATAATGTAAAAATTTTAAAATAATTAAATAAAAGGTAATATAAAAAGGCAAATAAAACTTGCTTTGGTGTTCACGCAAAATTTCATTTTTGTATTTATCTTCATATAGAGAAATTTCTACCGTTAATTTATTACTTTTATCTACATACTTGCTTTTATAACCAGGAATGACAGTTTTCGATTTGTCCATTTTATAGAGTGATTTCTTGAAATCATTATTATTTAGATTTAAAAAATTTTGCAATAAAAGTAAAGTACTTGAGATATTATTTGAAAATATATCAATATCAATATCGCTTAATTGGGGAAAATAATCGTCTCTCTGAATACTACCATAAAAATATATCGGTTTATCTATATAATTTCTTAACTTATCAAAAAAATCCTTTTCATAATGTGTTAATTGGTTTTTTGTTGTTTCCATATTACATTATAACAATATTATAAGTTTTTTACAATGATAAGTTGTTAGAATACGTGTTTCTCTAAAAATTATCTAAAATAATAGTTGACGATTGATTTTTTTTATAAAACCATATTTTCTTATTAAAATACATGTAAAACAAAGAATTTTTAAAATATAAAAAATACGATTTGGGCATTAAATATAAGTGATAGTAAAAAAATTTTAGTATGAATAGTATAAGTATCATATACGTTGGTAAATGATTAATACTATTTATATTTTCCATTACGACAGTTCTATATTTTTCGTCATAAATTAACATATCAAACACTAATTCATCTTGAGGGTCGTTATATTTAATTTTGTACCCAGAAACGACATCTGATGCTGTTTCATAATATTTTTGATATATTTTTTTTATATCCGCTTTATTAATTTTCAAATAGTTTTGTAATTTTGACAATATACTAGGCACATTATCTGTTATAACGGTAATATCAATATCGCTTGCGTTACTAAAATAATCCGCGCGTTTAATACTTCCATAAAATATTAATTCATTATCTAAATAGTCCTGTAAATTTTTAAAAAAATTATATTTATAATCACCTAATTTATCTTTAATTTCTTCCATATTACTAATATATACACAGATAAATATATACGTGTATATATTATTATAATTCTTTATCGCTCTTGGAAAAATTGTGTAGTAATGTTTCCGCGTTACTGTTGGTTATTTCTCCTGCTAACATGGCAGATTCATACATTTTTCTTAGTACGTCATTTGGCGCATTACTGCCTATTTTAATCAAATTGTGTTCTCTTAAATACGTTTTGATATCGTTGATTTGTTTTCTTTTCAAATCTTTTTGTGCGTTTAAAACTAATTTTCGAGTTCTTCTATCTTTCACCAAAATACCTACCGTTTTTTTAATTTTAGATTTACCTAATGTATATTTTCTTTTAATTGTTTTTTTATTTATTTTTTTTATGGCAATAATATTTTCTTCATGCGATGGTTGTAGTTGTGACCAGGACGACGGTACGAGTGATTCTGTTGCGCTACTATTCAGTGCATCTACACTGATTTCGGCGGTTTGTAAATAACTCGGTTTTTGAATTAAATTCTGGGTGATCATTATATCTTCGTTTTTTTGTATGGTTTCTTCTAATTGTTTTCGTTTTAATTTTTCGCGCAAACTATGTAATCGGTTTTCTCTTTCAAATTGTATAGTAGTACTATTATTACCTTGAATCGTTAAAGCTGCGTGTGGGTTGGTGACAACATTATTTCGTTGCGTTTTATTCCAATCTCTATAAGTTGGTTTTGAACCTCCTTTTAATACACCATACGGTACATAGTCGTTTTTATACGGTTTTAATACCATACTTTCAGTTCCAGGTGTAAAATGTTCTGTATTTACTCTTATGAGAGGTTCACCTAATTCTTCTGGTAGTTCAATATTCACTTGAGGAGAATTATGTAATGCCTGATAGTTTTTTATTGTTGTGTTCCTTTCTAGTCCTTTTTGTCTTTTTCTATTCTCAAAATTGATTTTTTCGTCATTCACCCTTTTTTGTTTAGATAGCGTTTGTAAATAATCTAATGAATTACTAAAATCATCGGTAAAATTATCGATGTTCGAATCATTATGAGGATTTGTAAAAGTGGCTGGAGTGAATTCTTCTTTTCCACCATCATTGATAGTTTCATGCATTTTTTTTGAACCACCTAAATTTTCTGTTTCGCGATGTTTATGTTCTTTAATTCTTTTTAACAGTTTATTCTTTAAAACATTTGGTGATATCAATGGCACAATGGATGGTTTTTGTTTTTTTTCGCGGTTTTTTTTCGTTTTTGAACCACCCAAACTAAATAAATTAGGATTTATAGATATAGTTTTATTTGACATTTATTATACTATCAAATAAAAATAAATGAAATATAACTATTGTAAAATAAATATAATATATACTGTTCAAGAATATACTATATACTGTTCAAGAATATACTATATACTGTTCAAGAATATACTATATACTGTTCAAGAATATAATGTATTGTATAATTGTTTTTTATATTCAAAATCGTTTTTTCGGTTTTTAACCTCTTCATTTTTCAGATAAACATTAAAACCAGCATTCAAATCCGCCAATGTTATTTTTCTTTTCTCGGTTTCATCTTTACAAAAAACACGTCTACTGTGTGCTATTTTCGTTTTTGCTAAAATTGTTTCAATGTCTCGACCGGAATATTTGAAATATTCCTTTTTATTATGAAACCAATCCGCGTTTATTTGCGATTTTTCCTCACATTCCCATCCAATGTCATTCACCATTTTCAAAAAAATATGATACAAATCCGTAGCATTATATTCATCGGTTTTAAACCGCCAAGTAAATCGCGATTCTAAACCTTGATTAAAGACAAAAAAACAATCTTGTAATTCTTTCTCATATCCAGCAATAATAACCATCAGATTATCCTTGTTATCACTTAATGCTTCACATAATGTATCAATACATTCTTTGGCAAAACTGTCCTTTTTCTCCGCATTCCCCAGCGCATAAGCTTCGTCTATAAAAAGAACCCCCCCTAACGCTTCTTTAATAACTTCGCTTGTTTTTATAGAAGTCTGACCTAAATAACCAGCAATTAAATCACTTCTCGTTACCTTTTTAAAACTACCTTTTGATAAGACACCAATTTTACTATATATTTTACCCATTATTTTCGCAATTTCCGTTTTACCAGTTCCGGGGGGGCCATAAATGACCGTATGCATAAAATCACCACTTGTATTTGTATTTTTATTTTTATTCAATTCTTGGACAAAATACAATATTTGGTCGACAATATTATTTTTTAAACTAGTCATTCCTATCATTTTGTTCAAATCTTCCAGCGGACTCTTAATATCGTGCAAGGCCTGCATATTTATATTATATTTAATGCTTGGGTCGAGTTTATACATTTCAATTAGTTTCAAAATATCAGCAATATCATTAATTTCATTATCAATATGTATCGTTTCTTTTATTTCCACTGGCGGAAAAATGGGCGTTTCAATTTTAATGGGTACTACATATGGTTTGCTGTCTTTGTTATTAATGTCTTTATTGATTGCTTTAATAATATCTTTCACATGTATTGTTTTATGACTCGTTATGTCTTGATAATAATTAGGGTCAATATTTTTTATACAACAAGAATCTGTTACATTTAATCCAGTAAAATTTCTGGTGGAATAATTATTTGTATTATATTTTTGAGTAATTTGTTCAACGATTTTATCTATGGTAGTTTTCATATCATTTTCAGAAAGGTCTGATGTTGATTCTGGAGACGAAATAGGATGTTTCGTATGTAAAGATGAGCTATCTAATGTGCATAAAAATTTATTGTAATTATTAATTCTATTTGGGTCTAGTGCATTTTTTTTCCGTTTGTACAACATTTTATTTATTCCTTGGTTATATTTATATTATTTATGATTAGTTATTATTTACGATATTTTTACGAAGAATTGCCTCGATATTTCGTGTATATATGTTTAGCCTTCATAAAAAATATCTATATATAGTAAAACAATTTAAAAATAAATTGATATAAAAAATAAGCGAAAATGATATCAAATAAATACGCTTACGAACTCACTGGTTCTCATTTCAAAATGACCGAAGAAAGAATGACCGAAGAAAGAATGACCGAAGAAAGAATGAACGTGACTAAAGAAGAATTATTTGATATCGAACATGAACAATATATAGAAACCCCTTGGAATATTATTGAATCCTATTTCCGTGGGCAACATTTGGAGCGCTTTGTCCGACATCAATTGGAATCTTATAACAATTTCGTTGGATACCAAATTATCAAAACAATCGAAATGTTTAATCCAGTGCATATTGCATCAGAGCAAGATTTAGACCCTGTCTCAAAAAAGCATTCCCTAGAAATTTTCATTACTTTTGAAAACTTTCATATTTATAGACCACAAATTCACGAAAACAATGGAGCCATTAAATTAATGTTTCCTCAAGAAGCAAGACTCCGAAATTTTACCTATGCTTCTTCTACCACCGTTGATATTCATATAAAATACGTGGTTCGCAATGGTCCAAATCTAGACAATGTCCAAACCTTTTACAAAACATTACCAAAGGTCCACATAGGCAAATTACCCATTATGTTAAAATCCAACATTTGCGTATTAAATCAATATAAACATTTTGAAAATACCCAAACTGGCGAATGCAAATATGATGCTGGCGGCTATTTTATTATAAATGGTTCCGAAAAGACTGTATTGGGTCAAGAGCGCGCTGCAGAAAACCGCGTCTATTGTTTTAATATTTCCAAGAATGACACCAAATACACCTGGAAAGCGGAAATCAAGTCCGTCCCAGATTTTAAATGTATTTCTCCCAAGCAAATTAATATGATGATTTCCTCTAAAAACAATGGTTTTGGTAATGCTATTTGCGTCGAATTGCCGCGCGTAAAACAGCCAATACCTTTGTTCATTGTATTTCGCGCATTAGGTATTATTTCCGATAAAGAAGTGTGCGAGAAAATTCTCTTGAATATTGATGCTGATAAAAATAAAGAAATGTTGGAGGCCTTACAAGCATCTATTATTGAAGCCAACAAATATAACACACAAGAAGAGTGTATTCGATATATTACTGGATTTGCCATGTATACGCCAATCAATATGGACAAGGAAACTGGTATTAAAAAGAAGCATGAATTCACCCTAGAAATTTTGAACAATGATTTATTTCCACATTGCCGCACTATGGAGCAAAAAATATATTTCCTCGGATATATGGCAAATAAGTTATTGTTGGCTTCCTTTGAAATCATCAAACAAGATGACAGAGATTCTTATTTGAACAAACGTATTGATTTAACAGGTACCTTGTTGAATAATCTTTATAGAAATTATTTCAATAAACTAGTGAAAGATATGGAGAAGCAAATTATTCGCGAAATCAATACTGGTTCTTGGAAATCAACAGATGATTATGAAAATATTATAAATTTGACCAACATATATAAAATTATAAAATCGACTACCATTGAAAACGGCATAAAACGCGCTTTATCCACTGGAGACTTTGGTATTAAACACACCAACTCAAATAAAGTAGGCGTGGCACAAGTATTGAACCGTTTGAATTACGTTTCTAGTTTAAGTCATGCGCGAAGAGTATCCACACCCACCGATAAAAGTGGTAAATTGATTCCTCCGCGTAAATTACACAACACTAGTTGGGGCTTCTTATGCCCTGCGGAATGTTTTGACCCAGAAACACCAATTTTGATGTGGGATGGTACTACGAAACGAGCTCATGATATAGTCGTGGATGATGTTCTTATTGATGACCTAGGAAATCCAACAAAAGTTCGCACTACTTGTGCGGGATTTAAAAATATGTATGACGTGATTCCAGACAAATCAAATTTCCTCAAACATAGAGTCACAGATAATCATATTTTAACCCTTAAAATACGTGGACATAAAGTTATTAGAAATTCAAATAGAACAAATAGAAAATATACACATATCGTAGAATTTCTGAATCGCGAAGAAATGAAATTTCAAGAAAAATATTTCAACTCATTAAATGAAGCAGAAGAATTTATAAATACATTTGAAGACGATGATACACTAGATATCACCATTGAAAATTATTTAAAATTAAACAAGAGAACGAAAGACAGTCTGGTTCTTTTCAAAGTAGAAGGCATTCATTGGACAAAAAAAGAAGTTGAAATGGACCCTTATTTGCTTGGTATGTGGTTAGGCGATGGGCTTAGCGATGGAACTGGGTTTGCTTTGAATTATAAAACAGACCATGAGACACTTGCTTATTGGGAAAAATGGGCGAAAGAAAATGGAGCACATATTACAAAAGGTAAAAGATACAGTTTCTCGATTGTTTCAAAGAAAAATAAAGAAGCATATTCCGACGGACTTTGTAATAGAGTAGAAGAAGCACCTCTTAAAAAATATCTTCGAAAATACAATCTTTTGAAAAATAAACACATTCCAAATGACTATCTTACCAATGATAGAGAAACACGATTGAAGGTTTTGGCTGGATTGGTGGATACAGATGGTTCTGTTCGTGCAGAAGGTCGCGAAATTCGTATATGTCAAGGACCAGCTAATTATAGAATCATTGACGATGCTTATACATTAGCAATGTCTCTTGGGTTTTCGTGCGGTGTTAAAGAAGGAAGAAGTCAATGGACCGATACTAAAAGTAATGAGAAAAAGTTTAGTACTTATAAAGAATTAACAATTACAGGACATAGAATATTTGAAATACCAACCATTCTTCCTCGTAAGAAATTGGCTTGTCTAGAAAATGAAACCTTAATTCAAAGAAGCAAATCGTTTATGTGTAGTAAATTTAGTTTGACAAACGCTGGTGTAGGTCCTTATGTTGGTTGGCAACTTCACGATAAACGTGGCAGATTTTGTTTATCAGATGGTCTGACAACACACAATACTCCTGAAGGACAATCCGTAGGTATAGTAAAAAATATGAGCTATATGACACACATAACGATTCATTCAAATTCATTGACATTGTATGAATATATTATGCCAAATATAAAACACATTGATAATGCGGATGCAACACCAGCAGACATGTATGAAAAGGTGAAGGTGTTTATAAATGGTGCGTGGGTGGGTATTACCGATTCGCCGCAAGAGTTGTATTTGATGTTGAAGGATAAAAAATACAAGGGTATCATTAATATTTATACGTCGATTACCTTCGATTACAAATTGCGCGAAATTCGTGTGTGCAATGATGGAGGCCGACTTACGAGACCATTATTGCGTGTAAAAGATAACGCGATTTTGCTAACGAACGACATCATAACCAAATTAAATAGCACGGAGTTTGTGTGGGATAATTTATTGACGAGTTCAAAAATAGACGATTCGGTGATAGAATATATTGACCCAGAGGAGCAAAGTTGGTCGTTGATTGCCACGAAACCCAAGGATATTATAGCAAAAACAGACAATATTTATAAATATACGCATTGTGAAATTCATCCTTCCACTATTTTCGGAGTGCTTGCATCGTGTATTCCATTTCCAGAGCATAACCAATCTCCTAGAAATACGTACCAATGTGCGCAAGGTAAGCAAGCAATGGGCGTTTATGTTACCAATTATGAGAACCGTATGGACAAAACCGCTTATGTGTTGAATTATCCAATGCGTCCACTCGTAGACACTCGAATTATGAATATGATTCATCTCAATAAAATCCCTTCTGGTACACAAGTGGTCGTGGCTATTATGACCCATACTGGTTACAATCAAGAAGACTCCTTGTTAATCAATAAGGGCTCCATAGATAGAGGAATGGCCTTGGTGACCGTTTATCATACGGAAAAGGACGAAGATAAGCAAAAGATTAATGGTGATGAAGAAATACGATGCAAGCCAGATTCTAACAAAACAAAAGGAATGAAAATGGGAAATTATAACAAAGTAAATTCCAAAGGCGTCATTCCTGAAAATGTTCTCGTAGAAAATCGCGACATTATCATTTCCAAAATAACACCTATTAAGGAAAACCGTAATGACCACACCAAAGTCATTAAATATGAAGACCAGAGCAAAATATACAAAACCGTTGAAGAGACGTATATCGATAAAAATTATATTGACCGAAATGGCGAGGGCTATAATTTCGCCAAAGTAAGACTCCGCACTGTGCGTAAACCAGTCATTGGTGATAAATTCAGTTCGAGACATGGTCAAAAAGGCACGGTTGGAAATATTATTCCAGAATGTGATATGCCTTTTACGAGTAATGGATTGAAACCGGATATCATCATTAATCCACATGCAATTCCATCTCGCATGACCATAGGTCAATTAAAAGAAACGGTTCTTGGAAAGGTCTTGGTTGAACTAGGATTGTTTGGCGATGGTACCGCTTTTGGCGAATTCGATGTGGCGGATATTTGCGGAGAACTGCTCAAACTAGGCTATGAAGCAAATGGTAACGAATTATTGTATAATGGTTTAACTGGCGAACAGCATGAATGCAGCGTATTTATGGGGCCAGTGTTTTATCAACGCTTGAAGCATATGGTCAATGATAAGTCACATAGTCGTTCGATTGGTCCGATGGTGAATTTGACTCGACAACCAGCCGAAGGTCGCTCGCGTGATGGAGGGCTCCGATTTGGCGAAATGGAACGAGATTGCACTTGGTATCACTCTCCAATTCTCCTAAATTGCGGTCTAAGCGTAGAAATTGGAACTATGGAGAATTGTAAATATAACGTATTGGGTTTTGATGAAAAATCAAATCAATTAGTCAAATCAGTCCAAACAGGATTCTTATATAAAGGTGAAAAGGAGTGCGTTGATGTTACATTTCAAGATGGTAGAAAAATTAAATTTACATCGAATCATAAATTATTAACAAATGAAAATATTTGGACTGAAATTAATAAATTTAAACTGAATGAAAGTAAAATTAAAACAGGAATTACATATCCGTTGATAAAGGTTGACGAAGAAATGAAAGAATCTGAACACTGGTATTTACTGGCTGGTTCATTATTATTAAAAGTTAAAAATACAGAAACATACTTTAAAGCTTTATCGTTTGCGCGCATTATAGGATATTTATGCGCCGACGGAGGGATTTATTATGATAAAGCTAGAAATAAATATAAAGGTATTATTAATTTGGGGCATATGATAGATGTGAATAATGTACTAGATGATTTGAATAAGTTTACAAAGATTAGTCAAAATAATTTCAAATATGGTAATTATTATTCGATTAGAATACCCAACGACTTACTTGAAGATATTCTTCAATTGGAAGGTATTACTATTGGCAAAAAAGTTGCGCAAAGCGCGCAGTTACCAGCCTTTATATTGGATGAAAATTGTCCGAAACCCATTGTGCGTGAGTTTTTAGGTGGATTATTTGGAGGCGACGGTCATACATGCGTTCTTGGTATGCATCGCGGCAAACGTGATCTATTATCTTCGATATCATTTTCCAAAACCAAAACGGACGACCAATTAGAATCTCTTATGCAAATGATGACTGATATTCAAAAATTATTGGCGCGATTTGATATTCAAAAAGTTACGATACAAAAGAGTAAGGAAACGACTTCTTCCAAGGCTAGAAATCAATATGACAATAATAGTTCTAGTAGAACATACCAATTAACTCTACATCTCAATATGGATGAATTAATACCATTTCATGAGAAAATTGGGTTCCGCTATTGCTGTCATAAGAGTCAACGTTTGGAAGCAGGTGTTTCATATAAACGGTTAAAAAATGAAGTTACTAGACAACATAATTGGTTAGTAAACCGTGTAGATGAAATTACCAGTTTCAAGAAAATCAAAAGCGAAGAACCAAATAAAATCGTTCCTACGAAAAAGGCCATAGAACAAGCGGTGGCCGAATTGAAATTAGTCGAGCCTTTAATCCATGAATACGCAATTCCGTCTACCCATGATATTACCGACCATTTAATCAAAGGTACCCAGTTTGGTAAATTTACGAGCAAGTCCTTTCCTACCGCGGAAGAATATTTAACGGAAATTGGTGCGTTGGATTGGTTCTTAGAAGAAGGCGACTTTAACAGCTGTTATGGAGTCAATCGTGAATGCGAAGGTTTGCCCACCATGAATTTACGAGTGATTGATATACGACCTGCTGGGGTTCATCCAGTGTATGATATAGAGGTCGACAAAACTCATTCCTTCTTGGCAAATGGTATTGTGGCCCATAATTGCATGGTGTCACATGGAGCTTCTAGATTTACGAGAGGTCGCATGTATGATGCGTCAGATAAATATTCAGTATATATTTGTAAAAAATGTGGTTTAATCGCGTCATATAACGACCAAATGCATATTCATCATTGTCGCACTTGTGATAATCGAGTGGACTTTGCTTATGTAGAAATCCCTTATGCGTGTAAACTATTGTTCCAGGAATTAAACACTATGAATATAGCACCTCGTATTATGACTCAACACTAAAATCCACTTTTGGAAAAAGTGGAGCAAAACACACTCTCACTTTTATAAAAAATATTTTATGACTAATTACCATAAAATATTTTTTAATTTTTATATATCTTCTCTGTTGCGGCACACAAATATTATTTAAAAACATAAGCTAGACCGCATAAATAAGCCATGAGTGCCAAAAGCGGATAATTCGATTTTTGTGTATAATACCTTAAAGATTTCAAAGAATATTTCTCTCGTTTAACCTTGAACAAATTCAATAACAAAGGGCTTAATATGACGACTATCACCGAACCGATAATTTGACTATTATATAAATACGCCATCGACAATGAATTTGATATTATGTTATAGTTATTGATGGTGTATATGAGTAACCACGAAAAATCATTTCCAAAAAGCGTGGGTATTGTGACAATATTATTATTGTTATCGCCTTCAATGTCGCGCATGTCTAATATTAATTCATTGGACCACGATCCAAAGAAGATGAAACTTACTGCTATGCCTAGTAACCCAAAATTTTTATTCGCAGACAATAAGGTATTCCCTGCAGCAGCAAGTGCGTTAAAAAATATGGAAAAAGATATAAGAGCAGCACACGATATATTTTTAATTAAAAAAACTCGTTTCAAAATGGGTGTGTATAAAAGTACTTGAAGAATGGCCAGTTGAATAATCATTTGCAAATTAAATGGTAAGAACCTAAATGTCAAATATTCTGTTCCACCTAACAATAAGAAAGTCAATAAATACGCTTCCTTCATGGTTACTTCTCCATTCACCAGAGGTCTATGTGGGCTATTGATGCGGTCTATTTCAACATCATAAATATCGTTGATGACCATACTAGCGGACGTGATGAGTAGGGTATTTATGGTGGATATTACAAAGGGGACCGATTTGACTAAGACAGGTAGACTCGGATTTATTATCCAACCTCCAGAAAAACAAAGTAAAAAAGTGGGGGGTATACTGTTAACTCTCATTAATTTTAAAAAACTGGTGTATTTATTACACAGATTCAAGCAATATTTATTATTACAGTGTAACCAATGTAACGAGTTTTTTGATTTCGTTAAGTCTACATCTAAACTAGTTATTTTACGCTCGAAAATATGCGTTTTTATAAAACCATTCTCGTTGACTCCAAAATAGAAATATCCTTCCCATTTATTTTCAATATGAGGGTTTATTAGTTTAGGCAATACAATATCTACGAGACACATTATGGTTTTTGTTTCTTCTATATATTCTATTTTTCTTACATTTATTTTTGGATTATTTCGTGAAAATGATGCTATCGTTTGTAACGATTTTATGGAAGCGATATACATGTCTTTTGAAATATTTATTTTTTGTTTATTGTTTACTACCATTATTTGTGATGAAAATATATCAAAATTAAGATTTTTTAATACAAATAAAAAGGGTAATTCACGGTGTAGAATATCTATTGCGTTTCCTACATTTACTATATATTCATTCCGCGAAACCTCACTACTTTCTAGTGGATTGTCTTTTAATACGAAGTTATCATATTTGATGGCGTTCAAATTTTTATATTGAATTTTGCTTATCAAACAATTTGCATTGAATAAATTTAAAAAGATTGTGAGTATTTGAAATAGTTTCATTGTTTTAATAATAGTAATTAATAATAAATAGAAATCTTTAAGTTATAATCCACCTTTGGGAAAGGTGGAGCCAAGGTGGACTTCATAGAACTTTTTGTAATTATTTTTGTAGTGATTGGAAAACATATCATAAACAATACTGAACTTTCCGTGCATAGACTCATAATCTTTCTTGTCTATATTATCCACAATGGCCTTATCCTGTTTCAACGTCGAATACATGGTATTATGCGTAATTTGGTCTCCAATTTGATTAATGAAATGCATAATGGGATAAAATATATTTTGGTTTTTACTATTATTTAAATCAAAACTCCAATAACTTCGATACGCTTTCACAAACAATATTGTTTTAAATTTGGACACTGGTAACGCGTGTGTCATGATCGTCGATGATAAATTACCAAACTTGACTCTGGCCACGGTAGAATGCGGAAGTGCATATTCGTTTTCTACCGTAATATTGTCAAATTTATAAATTTTATTGACCAGCGAATTCTCTCCAGCCATGTACTCGTAAATAATTTTATAATGATTTTCGTAATCGTCCAATTTTAGAACCTTTGAATTATGCAATGGGTTTGGATTTTTTTTATTTCCGAACGTGTGTACAAAACCAATGTGACAAATATCTAAACTATTCACGCTTACAAATTTTGCATAATGTTCAAAGTCTTCGCTCAAATATACGACTCTTTGGTCCTTATCGTAATATTCTGGCTCCACAAATATTTTCGTTTCATCGATTGCCGCCTTCATGGATTCATTTCGGATAGGTATGGTATTGAAATATACCACGTCTCCTCTCTCTGCCACTTTGAAACAATCTATATTATGACTCTCGGATTCCACGTGGGGCAATTGGGGTATTTCAACTAATTCGCCATTGGTGCCGTCAAAACTGTATCCGTGATAAGGACATGTAATCGTATTCTTACAGGTTCTGCCCAACATAAACGAGGAGCCTTGGTGACTACAAGCATCCCTCATTCCATAATAGGCGGATTTGTCTTTCCACACCACATAATTCGTATCGCGTATGGTCACCCTTTTTGGTTTCGTGCCAAAATCCTTCGCAAACCCAATGGGATACCAAGTAAGCTGGCCTTTGTCATTGGGTCCATCGGCGTCTAATCGTGGAAAACTTCCATAATAAAAATTTTCAGTTTTACTGGGAGTGTCTTTTTTATTATTATTATTATTATGAAGACCTTGCAACAAATCGCCATCTTGTTTAGATGGTTTTATATGTAACATGCGGAATGGATTTATATTAAAACATATACTATGTTTTAACCATGCAAATAAACATAGTAAATGAAAGAAGAAGTTCATCTATATAGAGTATAGCGAGATTTTTTTATATTTTTTGCATATAATCTATATGTTGGATATAATGTATATAAGTATTATAGTTGTGATAAATATTTAAATATAGTGTTTCCTATCTATAGTATAATGAATAAACTTTGTGTTTTCCTAATGCCCATTGTATTATCATTTCATTTTATACATAGTTTTACTGATAGTTTTACGAATTCGCGCAATTCAAATGCAAGAAAATCGCTAATATTGAAGGCTAACAATGATTTAAATGCTATCGATGTTAATTTGGTGCATAAATTTAGAAGGCTCTTCGACAAAGATACCTACAACGATGTAGTAAATGATATTTTAGATAAAAAGGTTTCGAAAATATTAGTGGATACAAATTATAAACAGTTGGTAAGCATTGATAGTTTACCAGCCTCCTACAAGGACCTTGATTTACCTCCAGAAGATATGATATACAACCATTATCATTTGGCCGATATTAATCCAATTGTTTTACCAAATTTAATTGAGAAATCCTCGGACATGCACATACCCATCTACTTTGTGAACTTCACTCCAGAAATTTTTCTCAATATACAAAATGTTATCAATGAACTATTTACCATTGGGTCTTATGCTGTCCCAATATTGTTTTTATTATCTTTTCTCTCTTCTTTACGAAATATGGATACCATGTCAAACCCAAATCTTCCTCCTAGAAGTCGAATGAGTCAGAGAAACAACAACAATAACAGAAACAACAACAATAACAGAAACAACAATAATAGAAACAACAACAATAACAGAAACAACAACAATAACAGAAACAACAATAATAGAAACAACAACAATCCCTTTTCGCTGATGGGGAATAATAACCAGCAAAAGACGGAATTTGTAAAACCCAACGTGACCTTGGATAGTTGGGCAGGCAGTCCAGAAGTCATTGAGGAATGCAAAGAGGTTATTTCCTATATTGAAAACAAAGAGCGATTCAAAAAAATCGGCGCGGATATGCCGAAAGGTATCTTGTTAGACGGACCCCCTGGCACTGGTAAAACCCTGTTGGCGAAAGCGATTGCTGGCGAAACCAACTCGACCTTTATTTCTATTTCTGGTTCCGAATTTGTAGAGCTATTTGTGGGGATGGGTGCCGCTAGAGTAAGGGAGCTCTTTGACAATGCACGCGCCAACACTCCTTGTATTATTTTTATCGACGAAATTGACGCGGTTGGCCGACAACGCGGCGCTGGAATCAATATGGCCAATGACGAACGCGAACAAACGCTAAACCAATTATTATACGAAATGGACGGCTTCAATAACAATGACGATATTGTGGTCCTGGCGGCGACCAATCGAAAAGATGTGTTAGACCAGGCATTGTTGCGACCAGGTCGATTTGACCGTCTGATTCGTGTGGCGCTTCCCGACAAGGAATCTAGAGAAAAAATTTTGAGTTATTATTTACGCGACATGTTTTTAGAACAAGACAAAGCATTCGATATTTCGGCGATTGCGGATTTAGCAGATGGATTTTCTGGAGCGCAATTGAAAAACCTTATTAACGAAGCCGCTATTCTTTCCGCGCGTAATAATCATACGGTTATTCAGGAAAAATATGTCTTTGACGCGTTTGAAAAATCCATCGTGGGACTCATCAAAACGAATGCGAAGGTGGCGCCAGCGACCAAACTTCGGGTGGCTCTGCATGAAAGCGGACACTCCTTATTGGTGCTACATTTTAGCGAATATTTCGAATTTAAAAAGGCTTCCATACAACCCACTTACAATGGGGCTGGTGGGTATACTCTTTTCACCGAAAAACCAGAAATCAAGGAGAGCGGATTGTATACCAAGGATGTACTCAAAAAACGTCTGATTGTCACGATGGGTGGTAAGGCGGCAGAGGCGATTTATTATGGCAATGATTTTGTGTCAATGGGCGCCATCCAAGATTTGAAACAGGCCAATAGTTTAGCAAAACGTATGATTGGTAATTTTGGTATGGGGGATAGCTTAGAGGTTTTTTATAACGAAGATGTGGGGGATGATGGGAATCCATTTTTAGGGCGAAGTTTAGCGATGGGGGATAAATATTCGGACCACACGAGGTTACTTATGGATAAGGAGAGTCTTGCTTTAGTGAACGAAGCTTACGCGACCGCTAAGGAAATATTAACCGAAAACAAAGATAAGCTATTGGAATTCAGCGAACGATTGCAAAGGGAGACCATTGTCCATTCCACCTTTAATCCACCTTTAGGAAAGGTGGAGCCAAAAAATCCACCTATAGGAACCAAGGGTGCTTCGCTAAAGGTTATAACGAAGTAAGAGCCAAATCCACTTTTAGAAAAAGTGGAGCAAAAGTGGAGCAAAAGTGGTAACGAAGTAAGAACCAAATCCACTTTTAGAAAAAGTGGAGCAAAAGTGGTAACGAAG